>Ga0224495_10000323_pt1 | contig 38448 bp, 29 predicted proteins | sample SF_Jul11_sed_USG_FD_168128 | JGI IMG/M metagenome (GOLD analysis project Ga0224495, IMG submission 168128) | Sediment microbial communities from San Francisco Bay, California, United States - SF_Jul11_sed_USGS_4_1 | ecosystem: Environmental > Aquatic > Marine > Sediment | place: USA: California... | reverse complement strand
CCGATCTCGACTTCCCTGAGGATCGCAACAATTTGTTGTTCAGTAAATCTCGATTTCTTCATGTAGAGCTTCCTTTCTAGGAATAAACTCTACTTTAGATTGGTATGGTTTTGCGAGGGGGCTACACTATGACCTGAGTAATGTGTGAAAGTAAAAACCGCCCACGCAAGGTGGGCGGTTGAGTTTTATTCAGCAATACTGACTTACTGAATTTTGCGGATTGTGTTGCTAGAAGAATCCGCCACATACAGACTGATGCCGTCGGTTGTAATGCCCATAGGGAAAGCGAATGATGCTGCGGTACCGGTGCCATTCGTAGTACCCATTGCGCCTGACCCAGCCAAAGTAGTGACCACTCCAGTGGAAATCACGATCTTGCGGATTGTTCGGTTGTTGCTATCTGGCACATAAAGATTGGTTCCATCAGTGGTTATGTCGAAAGGAGAAGCAAACGCTGCTGCGGTGCCCGTGCCATCTTTGTTGCCAAACATGACTGACCCCGCCAGAGTGCTGACTGCACCCGTGGCAATCACGATCTTACGGATTACGCTACTACCCATCACATACAGGTTTGTACCATCGGTGGTTATGCCAACAGGCAAAAAGAAAGTTGCTGCTGCACCGATGCCATCGACGGTGCCATTTAAAGCAGCATTGATTTTTGATTGTAGCGAAGCATTACCCGCCAGCGTCGTGACTACTCCCGTGGAAATCACGATCTTGCGAATTGTGGAATTGAACGAATCCGCCACATACAAGTTGGTGCCGTCAGTGGTAATACCATAAGGTTGGTCGAACGATGCTGCTGTTCCTGTGCCATCGGTAGAACCCGCAAGAACTGAACCAGCCAAAGTAGTGACCACTCCAGTGGACATCACGATTTTGCGGATCATATTATTGCCATTGTCTGCCACATACAGATTCGTGCCGTCAGTAGTGATGCCTGTAGGAGCGTTGAATGCAGCGACAATTCCGGTGCCATCGACAGCTCCTGCATAGCTCCTTCCTGCTAAGGTGGTGACCGCGCCAGTAGCAATCACGATTTTGCGGATTGTGCTACTGTCTTTATCGACTACATACAAGTTGGTGCCGTCAGTGGTAATACCATGAGGAGCGTGAAACGATGCTGCTGTGCCGATGCCATCGAAAGAAACCGCAATTCCCGATCCAGCAAAGCTGGTGACTGCGGTAGTCAAGTTCAGCGGCACACCTTGTCGCGCCCCGCCCATCTGCGTACCCACCGATGCAGCTGGTGGAGTGTTACTGGAAGTGTTCGGCGAATTGGTGCCGCCACCGCCGCCTCCACACCCAGCGACCAATGCGGTTAATACTATCCCACAAAATAATTGTTTCATGATCTCCCGCCCCCGCAAGCTGTCAATAACAGTATAGAAATCAGCACAACCCAGTAATTCCACTTTAATTGCATTGCAAGCCCCCCCATCAATAGAGCCGCAGAATACGCTTAATAGCCATAATTAGCTATGGGGTTATATCGTCACTATAGTGAATTAAATCGTCTTGACTGTCAGAGGATGTTGTCCAGTTTGCAATTGATTCCTATCGGCAAGGGAAATATACGGGGCTAATGAAACAATGGCCGGATTGGAAAGAAATTGTGGCGCAAACGGCAGCACATGGAAGACTAACTAGAACCTTGTTCCAGCTCTAGCCCGCACCGTATGGGGGCATAATTGGGGGCATATCCCTGATTGAGGTTTCTGAAATCCAGCATTGGTGCGGCTTGGCGTAATCAATGTGAAGGAGACAAGCCCATTGGTTTATAATAGATTTCAGCTATGGCTGCCTTTTCATTTTTCGCTATTCATCACTTTTTGCCGCGATTGTGAAACTTCAAAAACTTCTTCTTGAAGTGACTTCAGTTTAGTTAAATACTGGTTTGGCCTTGAACCCAATAAGGATGCAATCTACAATGACTTGCAACTTCAGAAGGGTAGGTATGAACAAATATTCAATCTTGTTTGTAATAGCTTCGTTTTGCATAACAGGATGCAAACTGCACACGACTAAGGATTGGATTACTTCTGGTGGGAGTCGTTCAGAAGCCTTGGTTGAACTGTCGTACGATTACGGGATATTAGAATCACCCATTGCAGACTCGGAGCAAGGACTGGAGCTTGCCAAATCAAGCTGTTCGGTTTGGGGGTATATGCATGCCGAGCCTTTCGGCGGGGTCACGAGCGAATGTATAAATGAAAACTGTACTCGGGTGCGAGTAACTTCCAAGTATTGGTGTTCAAGTATTCGGGATTTTATTTTAAAGTTGCCGCGCAAGTCTGAAAATCCTTCTCACTTGGAATAGCGTTAAGAAATGGTGTTATTTCTCTTGTTTTCGTTTGCCAAGAGTGGGTGAAGGTTGTTAATTGCGAATCAAGATTGTTGATTGAGCGCGAGGGATAAAGTATTTGCTTCGCAGATCATGGACAAATGACCATGTCACATCCCAACCAAGCAATCGCATCACGCCTTGAGGGGGGATAGAACGGGATAAGTTATCCATTTTCATGCTACTACCGCACTTCAAGTTGTACCGAATTTTGTCTCCACCATTATCCCGATTTCCTTGAGGAACGGAGTTGGCAAGATGCCGCCAGCGCAGACGATGATGGCATCGTTGGGGATTTCGAAAGTATTACCTTCCTGCTCAAGAACGAGTTTGTCTTTTTCGACCCGTTTCACGTTTGATTTCAGACGAACTGTTATCCGGCCTTTGTCAGACATGTCTTTCAGACGATCACGATTTTTCGGTTTACCGCGTCCGAAGGCATCGCTACGATAGGATAGGGTGACCGTGCTACCGGGCTGTTCGGCGATGGCGATGGCGGCTTCCAATGCACTATCGCCGCCGCCGACTACTACGACATGTTGGTCGCGGTACTGCTCCGGGTCGATTAGGCGATACACCACCTTGGGTAAATCTTCACCGGGTACACCGAGCTTGCGCGGCGTACCGCGCCGTCCGATGGCGAGCAGTACGGCACTGGTTTCGTAAGAGCCTTTGGTGGTTTTAACGATGAAACCCTGATCGGTCGGGCTGATGGCTTCCATGCGCTCGTTGTAATTCAGCTTCATGCCGGTTTTTTGGATAATATCTTCCCAGAATTCGAGCAGCTTTTCTTTGCTGACTTCTTTGAAGCGCATTTCCCCTACGATGGGAAGTTTAACCGGCGCGGTCATGGCGACCTTGTTGCGCGGATATTGAAAGATCGCGCCACCGAGTCCGGATTCCTGTTCGATGGTGACATAACGCAGCTTATGCTCGATTGCACCCAGCGTGCCGGCAAGACCGGCCGGACCCGCCCCAACGACAACCACATCATAGGGATGCTTTCCGCCCTGCAGTTGGGCAATAGAATCCATTGCTTGGCTGCCTTGTTTTGCGGCCTTTCGGATCAACCCCATGCCACCCAGTTCGCCCGCAATGAAAATGCCGGACACATTGGTCTCGAAGCTTGGATCAACCTGCGGGATGTCCATGCCTCGCCGCTCGGTGCCAAACACCAGCGTGATTGCATTGTGCGGGCAGGATGCCTCGCAGGCACCGTGGCCAATGCACAGGGTGGGGTTGATCAGAACCGCCTTTCCTTTGATCATACCGATTGCTTGTTCCGGACAGGCCTTGATGCAACTTCCTGCACCAAGGCAGCGCTTTGGGTCAATGTGCGGATGTAAAGAGGATGGCTCTGTAAGGCCTGCTTCAATCGTCTCTTTGAGTTGAGAGACTGCGACATTTTCCTTTTTCTTGCGGCCACTTAAATATAAGTAGACGATAATGGCCAGAGGAACAAGATAAATTGCAAAGTCCAACATATGGGTGATATTCCGCTAAAGGTAAACGAGCAAATGATATACCTTTGCATGTAAATTGAAAGATATTGCCGGAGGTGATTGCGGAGTTAAGTTTATGCCGCTAGGAACCTTGTCGGCAATCGTCTGTCGGATGTTACGAATTTTGTGTTGTATTTCAATAATTAAGTTTGAAGCGCAAAGTGTTCGTCAGTAGAATTCTAGCGAGACGCAATGCTTATAAACCGGGAAGTGTGAATGAAAGCAAAAGATCAATCAGAGCATTTACGCTGGATCATATTTATCGGTGTCGTGGGTGTCATTACAGTGGGCGGGTATTTTTTAGTTTATCCGCAAAAGCTATACAAGCCTGGGGAGGAGCTTTTCGATTTTGGATATAACCTCGGCTTGACCGGCGGCATCATGATGCTGCTGTTGCTGCTGTACCCACTGCGCAAACGCGTCAAGTTTTTAGAGAACCTTGGCTTCCTGCCTATCTGGTTCAAGTGGCATATGGTGCTGGGCATTCTGGGCCCGCTTTTTATTATCTTTCATTCCACCTATCACGTTTATATCCCGTTTATTCATCCCCAGGGGTCGATGAATGCCGCCGTGGCGATGTATTGCATGTTGCTCGTGTCGGGTAGCGGTACATTTGGACGTTTCTTTTATACCAAGATTCACCATGGGTTGTATGGCCGACAGGCTTCAGTGAACGAAATTCGCGCAGAGTTGGAGCAGTCCGGCGATGTCAAATCTGTATTTAACTTTGCACCTCATATTGAAAAGACGCTCGAGGAATTTCGTGCAAATGCAGAGAGAATCAGCAAAGAGACCGGTTACGGTTTCGTGAATTTCATAAAGGTTGGATTTCAGGCTTCTTCACTTTCGCGTTCTTTGTCGAATGAGTTGCACGAAGTCATGGAGGCGCATGCTCGAGATGGAAATTTCAATGCGCAGCAACTGGCCGGAATGGATGTGATGTATCTGGAATACCGGGAAAAAATCACGGTTTACCTTAGGGCCGTGCGCGATGCCGCACAATTCCATACTTATGAACGGCTCTTTTCATGGTGGCACATCTTTCATATCCCACTGGTTTACATGATGGTGTTCAGTGCTATCTATCACGTCTATGCTGTGCATGCCTATTGATCGCTGAAATAAAGAAAAATGATAAATTTATTTCGAGTTCTTGCATTGGCTGTACTGGTGATGGCGCTTCCCATGCAGGTGCAGGCTAACAAGCTTCTCATGCCGGGCGATGTCATTAAGAGCCACGCAAAGGAAGAGGAAACTTGCGAGAAATGCCACAAGAAATTCGACAAGGGAGCGCAAACACAGCTTTGCAAGGATTGCCACAAGGAGGTCGGCAAGGATGTTAAGGATAAGACCGGTTACCACGGTCGGATGGAGCAGGGTAAGGAATGCAAGGAATGTCATAGCGAGCACAAGGGACGCGATGCAAAGGTGGCAGAGTTTGACCACGCTAAGTTTGATCATGTGCTAACCGACTATCCCCTGAAGGGTAAGCATAGCGACCCCAAGGTGAAGTGCGAGGATTGCCACAAAGCGGAAAAGAAATTCAGTGAGGCGCCAGCCCTGTGCAACGATTGCCATAAAAAAGACGACAAGCACAAGGGACGCTTTGGATCCAAGTGCCAAGACTGTCACGTCGAGAAAGACTGGAAAGATATCCTGTTCGACCACGACAAGAAAACCAAATACCCCTTGATCGGTAAGCACAAGGAAGCGAAATGCGGGAGCTGTCACAAGGGTGACCTGTTTAAGGACAAGCTGCAGATGACCTGTGTGTCCTGCCACAAAAAAGAGGATGACAAAGCACACAAGGGCAAGTTTGGCGCGAAGTGCGAAAGTTGCCACGTCGAGAGAGACTGGAAAGAAATCCTGTTCGACCATGACAAGAAGACCAAGTACACACTCCTATATAAGCACAAGGAAGCCAAGTGCTCGAGTTGCCACAAGGGTGATCTTTACAAGGATAAGATCAAGATCAAGACTTGTGTGTCCTGCCACAAAAAAGACGATGACAAGGCGCACAAGGGTAAATTTGGCGAGAAATGCGAAAGCTGTCATATCGAGAAGGATTGGAAGGAAATCCTGTTCGATCACGACAAGACCAAATATTCGTTGTTAGGCAAGCACAAGGAAGCCAAGTGTACGAGTTGCCACAAGGGAGACCTGTACAAGGACAAAATCAAGGTTACAACTTGCGTTTCCTGCCACAAAAAAGAGGACGATAAGGCGCACAAGAGTAAATTTGGCGAGAAGTGCGAAAGCTGCCACGTCGAGAAAGGCTGGAAAGAGATATTGTTTGATCACGCCAAGGAGACCAAGAACAAGTACCCGCTACTAGGCAAGCACAAGGATGCAAAATGCACGAGCTGTCATAAGGGCGACCTATACAAGGATAAGCTCAAGTCGGATTGTTGGTCTTGCCACGAGAAAGACGACAAGCATAAAGGTCAGGAAGGCAAGAAGTGCGAGACCTGTCATAAGGAGGAGTCATGGACCAAGACTACCTTCAACCATGACCGAATGTCCAAGTTTCCGCTACTTGGCAGGCATGGGCTGGTGGATTGCAAAAAGTGCCATAATGCAGTGACGTTCAAGGATGCGAAGTCAGATTGCTGGTCATGCCATGAGAAGGAGGATGTGCACAAGCGCAAACTGGGGACGGATTGCCGGATGTGCCACAACTCCAGGGATTGGAAGGCTTGGGACTTCAATCACGACAAGACCGACTTTAAGCTCGATGGAGCGCACAGGAAGGTCGGCTGTTACAAGTGCCACCAGCGCCAAATGAGCGGGGCTGTGGTGTTATCAAGCAGTTGTGGCAGCTGCCATGGCCGTGATGATATACATAATGGCAGTTATGGTGACCAGTGTCAGCGTTGCCATGTCGGTGATAAATGGAATAAGGTTAAAATGGGCATCGGCAGGTGAACTTATTGCAAGTTGATTAATCTTATGACTGTTTGCTCATTTAATTGAATGAGTCGGTTTTTCGGGAGGTATGTGTGAAACTATTATCATTATTCGTGACTAACACTATCTGCAGGATGGCAGTGCTGGCGTTAGTGTTATCAGGCGCTGCAATCGCAGCTCCGACCGGACCGGCTAAATTGACGGGTGCGGATGGTTTCAATCATATGAGTACCGGATTTCCACTGTACGGTATGCATGCCACAACAGCGTGTGAAGCTTGTCACGTGGGCGGTGTTTTTAAGGGTACGCCGAGAAATTGCGATGGGTGCCATGCTGTTGGTAAGCGCGTTGTTGCGATTCCAAAATTGAGTAACCACATCATCACCGATGCTCCTTGCGAAAGTTGTCACTTCAATACCTCCACTTTTTTGGGTGCGCGATTTAATCATGCGACAGCCACGCCCGATCAGTGCCAAACTTGTCACAATGGCCGGATTGCATTGGGGAAACCGGCTAGCCACAACAGCGGGAGCAAAGCGACGGCTTCCTGTGACCGTTGCCATCGAACCAGTGCATTTTTACCGGCGAGCTGGAATCATAACGGAGTTGTCCCCGGCACCTGCACGACTTGTCATAACGGAAGTGCTGCAATCGGAAAACCCGGGAGCCATACCACTGTTGCGAAAGCGACCTTTCAATGTGATGACTGCCATAGTTTTCTCGGATGGATCCCGGCTAAATACAAGCATAACACCCCGGGAGTGTGTGCGAGCTGTCATAACGGTAGCATAGCAATCGGGAAAACATCTACTCATACCGGTGCCAAAGGAACGCTGGCCTGCGATGATTGCCATTCGGTGAACGGTTGGCTTCCTGCGGCTTACACGCATCGCGGAGTTGTCCCGGGATCATGCGCCACTTGCCATAATGGAAGCGCGGCAACGGGCAAGACTTCTACCCATACTGGCCTGAAAGGAACGCTGGCCTGTGATGATTGCCACTCGGTGAACGGTTGGGTTCCTGCTGCTTACACGCACCGCGGAGTTGTCACGGGATCATGCGCCACTTGCCATAATGGAAGCGCGGCAACGGGCAAGACTTCCACTCATACTGGCCTAAAAGGGTCATTGTCATGCGATGGATGTCACAGGACGACCAGTTGGTTGCCTGCGAGTTATAACCACATAGGTGCTGGTGCGTGTTCGTCTTGTCATAATGGGACTTCTGCAACAGGCAAGCCAGGAAATCATATTGTTACGACAGACGAGTGCAACCAATGCCATTCTTCTACAAAGACATGGGCGGGTGCGTTGGGCAGCAAGCCGGCCAATCATATTCCCTACAATTCAGGCACACTGTGTAGTTCCTGCCATGTTGGGGGCAGTGTGGTGACCGGAGCAGCTTTGCATGCGTATGTATCTGCAACCTGCAAAACTTGTCACGACAATAATTCCCCGTCATATCTTGGTGTGACAGGCAAGAAAACTCTGGGTAGTCATGAAGGTTCCAAAACAAGCCAAGATTGTATTTCTTGTCATGCAAGGCAATACAGCAGTTGGAACGAGCCTTGATAGTGTGGTGTTTGTCGGCCGCGTCGCCTGTGGTGGTGCGGCATTAATTTTCAATATGGGATTCTTCGGCACCTGATACTTGCCTAGCTTTGACCATTAAAGTCATTTTGACGGGAACAACTCAGGTTATCGGAGAGGAAAAATCGTGATATGTATTCCTTTTATTAAGCTCTCTCGATATTCTCTCGGGCTGTTTTTGCTGCTCGTATTTTCATTACGTGCGATGGCTCAGCCGCTGGATGACGTGATGCTTGAGTACCAAGAACAGGGGGTGGTTGCCACGATACGTCTGACTGGGCCAGTTCAGTATCTACGACATTTTCCTAGTAGCCACGGCAAGACGCTTGAGATTTTTTACCATCGTGTACTGGATGCAACGAACAATGAGACTTGGGTGGATAACGAAGTGCGCAGATCGCCGCCTTCCAGATTGATTCCAGACTTCACGGTGACCACACGAGACCAACGGACGAATCCGAAACTTGTAATCGAATTTACGCGCGAAGCGGAGTACAGCGTTACGCCCGGAAAGGACAACCGGAGCCTGCTGATTACCATAATGCCGGATAAGCATTCTGTGGCCACGGGGCCGTTGCCGTTTTTGCCGGTGATAAAACAAAAACAAATGCCTGTTTCGACGGCAACACTTCCAGATGAAGAAGCGACACTTGTGGAGATTGGTGTTCAGGCTCACGCACTGATGGTGCAAGGGCGCGATGCCTTGTCTATCAAAAATAATGAGTCTGCTGTGGATTATTTCAACAAGCTGCTACTCTTGCCACCCAACGACTACACCCAGGATGCACAAGAGTGGGTGGGAGTGTCGCGCGAACGAAACGGGCAAATCGACAAGGCCAGAATAGAATACGACTTGTATTTGAGATTGTACCCGGAAGGCAATGGAGCGGCACGCGTGGCACAGCGTTTGGCTGGGCTGGCGGGAAGGAGTAGTGCAGACATATTGGTCACGGCGTCGACTGGAGAGAAAAATCAAGCACCACGATGGATGACTTTTGGTAGTGTTTCTTCGCGCTATTACCATGGAGTCAGTTTGATCGACTCAAGCTTTCTGTTCAATAACTCGCAGACAACTTCCACCCAATCGCTGGTCGATCAGTCCATGCTCATTACCAGTGTGGATGCATCCGAACGGTATGTGAGCGAGGAATATGACGGAAGGTTGGTATTCCGGGACGTGAATACCAGAAATTTTCTACACAATCAACCCAGCCGGAATCGAATCAATGCCGCCTATGGAGAGATCAAGAGCCGTAGGAATAACTACATGGTGCGCGCGGGGCGTCAGTCTCCCTCAGGTAGTGGGGTGATGGGACGATTTGATGGACTTTCCGGATATTTCGGGGATTCTCAGTATGTACGATTTAACGCTGTCGCCGGTGCGCTGGATGATTATTCGCAGGATGTTAATAAGCCGGAGTTTGTTGGTGCCGGAATCGATAAGGATCCGTTTTCGCTCTATGCGATCAGTCAACGTGTTGACGGAATTATGGATCGCCGGGCTGTAGGGACTGAATTGCGTTACTTCGAGGGTAGCAACACAGTATTTGCATCGCTTGATTATGATACTTATTTTAAGGCGTTGAACGCGGCACAGGTTATGGGGACGACAAGCGCTTTTGGCGGAACGGTAAATTTCATGGTGGATCGGCGCAAATCCCCTTCGTTAAGTATCCGCAATGCCTTGAACGGCGCGGGCACATCTTCAATCAGAGAGTTGTTGAAGCAGCCGAATACGACTGAAAGTAGTTTGCGCGATCTGGCGATAAACCGGACTGCCACTACCAATATGGGACAGGTTGGTTTGACCCTGCCTTTGCGTGATAAATGGCAAATGGGGGGCGATATTCGCATGACATACACGACCGGCCTGCAGGCGAGCGGCACGACCATGCTCGAAGGAATTCTTGCGGATACGCCTAGCCGTGGTACGGAAAACGCCTTGACTGTGCAGATTATAGGTAGCAGCTTGTACAAGGCGGGAGACATCTGGTCGGGAAGCGTTACCTTCAACACCAGTAGCGCAGTGAACGGATATTCGGTGAATTTCTACAACCATACCTTATACGCAAGCAACTGGACGATGGACACTTCGCTGCAATTGTCTCATCAGGAAGACCAATTTTCCGGTACAACCAAACGCAGTTCACCGTTGGTTCGGGGAGCTTATCGTATAAAAGAACAGCTCTACTTCGACTTGGATGTGGGGGGGGAATTTATTGCTTATAGCGGCCCGTTACAAACAACTGAAACATCAAGGTATTTTTACTCTACTGGGTTGCGCTGGGATTTCTAATCGGTGAGTGTTCGCCAAATTTGACGGGGTGCCGATTTGCTTCCGGTAATTCCTCTGCGTTGAAATGCCTGCACGTTCGATCATGCTCTGGTAAATTTGCAGTCATTACAGCACGATTGCACATCATGAAAATTCACGAATACCAAGGTAAAGAGATATTGCGCGAATTCAGCGTGCCGACGCCGCGCGGGATGGCTTGTTTCAGCGTGGACGAGGCGGTGGCAGCAGCGAAACAATTGGGCGGCAGTGTCTGGGTGGTCAAGGCGCAGATTCATGCAGGAGGACGCGGCAAGGGCGGCGGGGTGAAGGTGGCCAAGTCGCTGGATGAGGTTCGACTATATGCGGGCCAGATTCTGGGTATGCATCTCGTCACGCACCAGACCGGGTCGCAAGGCCAGGTGGTGCGTCGCTTGCTGGTCGAGGAAGGTGCTCAAATCACCAAAGAATTTTACGTCGGTATGGTGGTGGATCGTGCTTCACAGCGGGTAGCCTTGCTGGCCTCGAGCGAGGGTGGCATGGAGATTGAGGAAGTCGCCAAGCATTCGCCGGAAAAAATCCATACGGTACGCATCGACCCGTTGGCCGGGCTGGCAGATAGCGAGGCTGCTGCGGTGGCGCGTGCTATTGGTATTCCGGAAGCAGTGAGCGCCGATGCGGTGAAGATTTTTCAGGGGCTGTATCGCGCTTTCGTCGGGAAAGACGCGATGCTGGCCGAAATCAATCCGCTGGTGCTGACTGCTGACAATCGCGTACTGGCGCTGGATGCAAAATTCAACTTCGACTCCAACGCGCTTTACCGCCACCCCGAAATTGTCGCGCTGCGCGATCTCGACGAGGAGGATCCGGCAGAGATAGAGGCTTCTAAATTTGACCTCAGCTATATCTCACTGGACGGGGACATCGGTTGCCTGGTGAACGGCGCGGGCCTGGCGATGGCGACAATGGACATCATCAAGCTATACGACGGTAGCCCGGCGAATTTTCTTGATGTCGGCGGCGGGGCCACTGCGGAGAAGGTCACCGAGGCATTCAAATTGATGCTGAAGAATCCGCATCTGCGTGCGATTCTGGTCAACATCTTTGGCGGCATCATGAAGTGCGACGTGATTGCCGAGGGGGTGGTTGCGGCCGCGCGTGAGGTTCATCTGAAAGTTCCGCTGGTGGTGCGACTCGAGGGCACCAATGTCGATCTCGGCAAGAAGATTTTGGCCGACTCAGGCCTGCCCATCATCTCCGGCAACGATATGGCTGATGCGGCGCAGAAAGTCGTCGCCGCCGCGAAAGGTTAGCAATGTCCATCCTGATCAACAAAAATACTAAAGTCATTACGCAGGGCATGACCGGCAAGGTCGGCCAATTCCATACCTTTCACTGCAAGAATTACGCGAACGGCGCTAACTGCTTTGTTGCGGGCGTGAACCCGAAGAAGGCGGGCGAGGATTTTGAGGGTATTCCGGTTTATGCGACCGTGAAGGACGCGAAGGCGGCAACCGGGGCGACGGTCTCGGTGATCTATGTGCCGCCATCGGGTGCCGCAGCCGCGATCGACGAGGCGGTTGATGCCGAGCTCGATCTGGTGATCTGCATCACGGAGGGTATTCCTGTGCATGACATGCTCAAAACGCGCTACAGGATGCAAGGAAAAAAGACGCTGCTGATCGGGCCGAATTGTCCCGGCCTCATCACGCCGGATGAGATCAAGATCGGCATCATGCCCGGCCATATTCACAAGAAAGGCCGCATTGGCGTAGTGTCGCGCTCAGGCACGCTGACTTACGAAGCCGTCGGTCAGCTATCCGCGCTCGGCTACGGTCAGTCATCCTGTGTTGGTATCGGTGGCGATCCGATCAACGGCATGAAGCATATTGATGTGATGAAACTGTTCAACGACGATCCCGACACTGATGCGGTGATTATGGTCGGCGAGATCGGCGGCAGCGATGAGGAAGAGTGTGCGCGCTGGATCAAGGGCAACATGAATAAACCGGTGGTCGGTTTTATCGCGGGTGTTACTGCACCGCCCGGTAAACGTATGGGTCATGCCGGCGCAATCATCTCCGGCGGGCAGGGCGGAGCGAACGAGAAACTGGCAGTGATGGAGGAAAGCGGCATCCATATCACGCGCAACCCGGCTGATATGGGGCGCGTGATGCAAAAGCTGTTGAAAGGCTAGGCGATGCTGGAAATGCTCTCCACGTCACAGTTCTGGTTTGACGTATCCAAAATCATCGTTATCGACTTGCTGCTGTCGGGCGACAACGCGGTGGTGATTGCATTGGCCTGCCGCAACCTGCCGGAGGCACAGCGCAAGAAGGGCATCATGTACGGTGTGGGCGGTGCGATCGGGCTGCGCATCGTGCTGACATTCTTTGCCGTGAGCCTGCTGTCGTTGCCTTATCTCAAATTGGTGGGCGCTTTGTTGCTGCTGTGGATAGGTATCAAACTGATCCTGCCCGAGGAAGAGCATGGCGAGGGCAGCATCAAGGCAGAGGCTCATCTGTGGGGCGCGATCAAGACCATCATCATCGCGGACTTTGTGATGAGCCTAGATAATGTGCTGGGAGTTGCTGCAGCTGCCCACGGCAGTGTCATGTTGCTGGTGTTCGGTTTGCTGGTGAGCATCCCGATGATCGCATGGAGCAGCCAGTTGGTACTCAAGCTGATCGACCGCTTTGCGTTCATTATCTACGCAGGGGGTGCGCTGCTGGGTTATGTGGCCGGTGAAATGTTAATCGGCGAAGCTTTGTTCAAACCGATGCTCGAGGGGCGGCTATACCTGTACTGGCTGGTTCCGGTGATGTGTGCCGTGTTCGTGCTGGCGATGGGCTGGTGGCTTGCGATGCGCAAAGCATCAGTCGTCAGGGCAATTGATCTTGTGGATGGCCGCGTACCGGCGAAGCTGGATGCGGAACTATAAAAAGGAATGGCCATGAAAATATTGATTCCGGTGGATGGTTCTGCCAATGCGCTGCGCGCGGTAGAGCATGTAATCCAGAGTGTCGCCGAGCTAAAGGAGACACCGCAGTTGCTGCTGTTGAATGTGCAGTGGAACGTGGCGAAGGCTAACGTGAAGTTGTTTATCAATCAGCAAACTATGGACGATTACTATCGTGAGCAGGGAATGGCCGCATTGGAATCAGCACGTGCATTGTTGGATGCCGCTGTTCTGCCCTATCGCTACCATATCAGTATAGGAACTCCCGCTGAGGCCATCGCACAATATGCCAGAGAACAACAGGTTGACGAGATTATCATGGGCAGGCAGGGACAAGGGGGAGTGAAAGCGCTGTTGCTAGGTTCTGTGATTAATAAGGTGTTACATTTGGTCACAATTCCGGTAGTGTTGATCGGGTGAGGTTGACGTTGATCAGGGTGGTGTCAGCCAGAATCAGGTAAAGACGATAATCTGAAATAAATCAAAAGGCTTGTGGTGTGTTGCTGAAAAATACCTTAATATTCGCAATGAGATAACGCTGGGATAACCGCATCGAGGGGCAGGGAATGAATAAGTCGTCGTTTTGGCAGCAGGACTGGTTCGTAGGATTACTGGTTGCGCTCGTTTTCATCGCTGGCGCAGGTAGTGATTTGATTGGGAGTCTAGAGCGTAAAGCCTATGACATGGGTGTGCTGGCCTCAACTCGTGTTCCCAGCGACAAAATTGCTGTAATTGCGATTGACGAACAAAGCATTGCAAATCTGGGGCGTTGGCCTTGGCCACGGGAGATACATGCCAAGATGATTGATGTTTTAGCGGGGGGGCATGCCAAAGTGGTTGGGTATACAGCCTTTTTCTTTGAGCCTCAGGTTGACGCAGGGCTGGAGTATATATATAGAATTGCAGCATTGATTGGTAATTCAACACTCGTAAATATACAGGATGCAGTTCATCAGGACGAGCTGATGCAGCTCGAGGCATTGCTGCAGGAGGCCGCACAAAATCTGGATAACGACCAAAAACTCAGCGAGAGCATGGGCAAGGCAAACAATGTTCTCTTGGCTATGTTCTTTGAATTGGGAGAGCCTCAAGGGAAGCCGGATCAGGCGCTGCCGGATTATGTATTGCGTAACGGTTTGTCAAATATAAAAGACCCTAGTGGCTTGGGCGCGCTACCCTTGTTATCGCAAGGTGTGCTCCCCCCTATTGAGCTATTGGGAGACAAGTCATTGGCAATTGGGCACTTGAACAGCTTTCCAGATGTGGATGGCGCAGTGAGAACCGAGCCGTTAGTAGTGAATTATTACGATCAGTATTATCCATCTTTGTCGCTAATGTTGGCCGCGAAGAGTCTGAATCTTGAATCTAAGGATATTCAGGTTAATCTTGGAGAAAGTGTGCAATTGGGCAGGCAAACAATTACCACTGATCCGGCTTTGCGTATGCACACCTATTTTTACAAGGACAGAGAAGGGCGACCTGCTTTTCCGGTGGATTCGTTTTATGATGTACTGACCGGCAAGATACCCGCAGAAAAATATCGCGACAAGATCGTGTTGATTGGCGCATCGGCTGCAGGAGTGGGTTCGTTGCAAGTGACGCCCGTTTCTTCAGGAATGCCGCCGGCATTGACCTTGGCGCATTCAGTGTCAAGCATACTTCAGGGTGATTTCTTCGTTTCTCCCGGATGGGCTGTGTGGGCGGAGGTGGGGATATTTCTTTTGATCGCCATCTACTTGATTCTCCTTTTGCCTCGCCTGAAAGCGGCAATCGGTGCTGTAGTCACCGGCATATTGTTTTTAGCTTTGCTAGGGGTGCATTTTATTCTGATGACGACACAGGCGATGTGGTTGCAATTAATGCTGCCAGCAACTTTGTTGTTGGTGGGACATTTGCTGCTTACTACCAAGCGTTTCTTGATGACAGAAAAGGGCAAGCAGCAATCCGATGCAGAATCCGCAGAAAGCAATCGTATGCTGGGTTTGGCTTTTCAGGGACAAGGGCAATTGGATATCGCGTTTGACAAGTTTCGTAAGGTGCCCATTGACGATGGATTGATGGAAGTTCTATACAATCTGGGGTTGGATTTTGAGCGTAAGCGCCAATTTAACAAGGCGGAGTCCGTGTTTAAATATATGGCTGAATACAATCCCAAGTTTCGCGATCTTGATGCTCGCCTAGTGCAGTCTAAGGCGATGTCAGAAACGGTGATGCTGGGTGGAAGTTCTACCAAGAGCAATGCCAGTACTATGGTGCTGGATAAGGCCGGTGTGTCAAAACCGATGTTGGGACGATATGAAATCGAGAAAGAACTTGGCAAGGGCGCGATGGGTGTAGTGTATCTTGGTAAAGATCCCAAAATTGGACGTGTGGTGGCAATCAAAACCATGGCTTTAGCGCAGGAATTTGAAGCTGACGAGTTGCAGGATGTGAAAGAGCGTTTCTTCCGGGAGGCTGAGACAGCAGGTCGCTTGAACCATCCGAACATCGTGACCATGTACGATGCGGGTGAGGAACATGATCTCGCATACATTGCGATGGAGTTCCTCAAAGGCAAGGATTTGGTTATGCATACAAAGCCAGACAATCTGCTGCCTTTGCCCAAGGTAATGAGTATCATTGCACGCGTCGCCGATGCACTTGATTATGCGCATAAACTGAACGTGGTTCATCGCGATATCAAGCCGGCCAACATCATGTATGACGCAGAAACAGACTCGCCAAAGGTAACCGACTTTGGAATTGCGCGAATTACCGATTCGAGCAAAACAAAAACCGGTATGGTGTTGGGGACGCCCTCATTTATGTCGCCAGAGCAATTAGCTGGTAAAAAGATCGAAGGTGCATCAGACTTGTTCTCACTGGGCGTGAGTCTGTACCAAATGGCTTGTGGTAAGCTCCCCTTTGAGGGTGATTCGATGGCGCAATTGATGTACCGTATCGCTAATGAGCCGCATACGGATATTTTGAGCATAAAGCCTGATTTACCGGCTTGTTTGGTGGCGATTGTTAATCGCTCTCTGGCTAAGCAGGTCGAAGAGCGCTATGCAAACGGAGCCGAGATGGCCAATGCACTAAGGGAATGCGCCGCGAGCATATAGAGGTATAACATGAAAATTACAGAGGCTCTGGAAATATTCAGCCAAACCCATCCGGGTATGGTGCGTTCGCATAACGAAGATAGTGTGGCTTGTGAGTCCGCTTGTGGGTTGGTCGTGCTCGCCGATGGTATGGGAGGATACAATGCGGGTGAAGTGGCAAGTGGCATTGCCGTTTCGGTGGTCGTGACCGAGATCAGCCAACATTTGCAGAGTGCGCGTCCGGTAGATCGTGACGATGAAAGAGGGGAGGAGTTGGGAGTATTGCTGTTGCACGATAACATCCGCAAGGCAAATGCATCGATCTTTCATGCTGCACAAAGTCAGCCGCAATATGCCGGCATGGGGACGACAATTGTTTCGGGATTATTTTACGATGATCGGGTCGCTGTCGGGCATGTGGGGGACTCGCGCATGTACCGTTTGCGTGGCGATGTTCTGGAAACGGTTACACGTGACCATTCCCTGTTGCAGGAGCAGATTGATGGCGGGATGATTAGCGTTGCGGATGCTCGCCTGTCCAAGAACAAGAATCTGGTGACTCGCGCTGTAGGGGTAGATGCGGAGGTTGAGCCTGAAATTCATGTGCATGACGTTTTGGTCGGTGATATCTACTTGTTCTGCTCGGATGGTTTGAACGACATGGTGGAAGATGAGGATATTCAAGCTACGCTTTTTGCATTACAACGGAATTTACCGCTTGCGGCGGGTCAGTTGATCCAGATGGCGAATGATAATGGCGGGCGTGATAATGTTTCGGTGATATTGGTTAAGGTGAATGGAAAGTTTTCCGAGCCGCGCGGGTGGTTGGCAAAGCTAATTGATTGGTTTCAGGAATAATCAGAAACAAGGGGTAATACTATGGCAGCAAAATTAATACTCAGCATGGATGGGGCGGTAATCAAGGAATACCCCCTCAACAAGGAACGCATGACTATTGGGCGCAAGGCTCACAACGACATCGCTATCGATAATCTGGCAGTGAGCGGCGAGCATGCTGCCATTGTTACTATTCTGCACGATTCATTCCTCGAGGATCTTGACAGCACAAATGGTTTGGAAGTGAATGGCGTGCCAACGAAAAAACACTTTTTACAAAATAATGATGTGATTGAGATTGGTAAGTATAAGTTGAAATACATCAATGATCAGGTTACTCAGACTTCTGCAGCTGATTTCGAAAAGACGATGGTAATGCGCGCGCCTGTAAAACAGGTTGCTCCGAATGCGGGTAAACCAGCAGAGATGGCAGGTTCTGCGCAAGTGCAAGCCAGCTCAAGCAAAGCGGCTCAAGCATCTGTTGAAAGCACGGGCAAGTTTGACGCGCGTCCCACGGCAGCTACAAGCAAGTCTGCTACATCAGCTGCACCACCAATCAAGCCTGCCTCCGCAGCTATACAGCAGGACGTTGCGCAGCATGTTGCGGTGGTTCAGGTGTTAACTGGGCCTAATGCCGGTAAGGAATTGGAGTTGGTGAAAAATCTGACTACACTGGGTAAACCGGGATTGCAGGTGGCGGTGTTGACCCGCCGACCGCACGGTTTTTTTATTACTCATGTCGAAGGTGAACGCTTCCCGTTGGTGAACGGTGAGGCACTAACTAATCAGGCACACCAATTGAATGATCACGATGTGATTGAACTGGCTGGTGTGAAGATGGAGTTCTATTTTAAAAAATAAGCGGTTCTATGCGCGGAGCAGGGTAAGCCTGCCTTCTGCCGCCATTTGTTTGATATTCCCTATTCTCTAGTTGAAGGGTGCGGCTTGAAGAAAAATGCAATCTTAATCGGGCTGGGGCTTTTGATAGTCCTGTTCTTTGTGGGTGCTTCAGCACGTTTTTACAGGTTGGAGCTTGTCGAGCAGTTATCTTCCGCACTTTACGATTACCGCTTGCGGTTTACCATGCCGAACACAAAGGATGATCGTATCGTCATTCTTGACATAGACGAAAAAAGCCTCAAGGAAGAAGGGCGCTGGCCATGGAGTCGTGACCGGATGGCCTTATTGATGGATAAGCTGTTCGATAGGTATGGTATTGCCGTGTTGGGCTTCGACGTTGTGTTTGCAGAAAAGGACGATAGCTCGGGGCTTAAAGTGCTACAGCATCTCGGAAAAAATCAACTTAATAGCGACGCGCAGTTTCAATCCGTACTCAGCCAGATTCAACCGCAGCTTGAATATGACAGACTTTTTGCGGATAAGATGCGTAATCGTAATGTTGTGCTGGGGTATTATTTAACAGGACAAAAGGACAATAATATTTCCGGTCAACTCCCTGCGCCTACATTTCTTCCTGGGACATTCAAAGGGCGTCCGATAGGGTTTACGGTTTGGAATGGTTACGGTGCCAATCTTCCAGAGTTTCAACACGCGGCCGCAAGTGGCGGGCACTTCAATCCACTGGTCGATTTTGACGGTAGAGTGAGGCGTGTGCCAATGCTTGTGGAATATGAAGGTGCATATTATGAATCCCTATCACTGGCGGTGGTGCGCACCCTGCTGGGCCACCCACAATTGAGCCCAGGTTATGCCGAGAGCAAAGCAACTGGTTATGCCGGTCTGGAGTGGCTAGAGTTGGATGCGGGAAGCAAGCTTAAAATTCCGGTGGATGGAGATGTGGCTACCTTCATTCCTTACAGGGGCAGGCAGGGTAGCTTCCCTTATATTTCAATTTCCGATGTGCTCCATGATCGTGTGGATGTTGATCAGTTGAAAAACAAGATCGTGCTTGTTGGGACAACGGCTCCGGGGTTGATGGATATGCGCGCCACGCCTGTAGCAGAAGTTTATCCCGGGGTGGAAGTTCATGCAAACATGATATCGGGCATTCTGGATCAGAAGGTGAAAGAGCGCCCTGCCTACATGCTGGGTGCAGAAGTAATCTGGTTGCTGTTGATCGGTTCGGCGTTGAGTTTTTTGTTGCCGCTATTCAGCCCGCTAAAGGCCATTCTTACTTCGGTTTTCATGCTGGTTGCCACATCTGTGCTAAGTTTGGCGATGTGGAACAGCTGGAATGTATTGATGCCAGTGGCAAATAGTTTAGTGATGGTCGCCTTGCTGTTCGCTTTGAATATGTCGTATGGTTATTTTGTCGAATCGCGCACCAAGCGTTTGATCACAAGTTTGTTCGGAAAGTATGTGCCCTCTGAATTGGTTGATGAGATGAGTAAAAACCCTGAACAGGTGGTCTCCATGGAAGGTGAAAGTCGCGAGATGTCTGTTTTATTTTCTGACGTGCGCGGTTTTACTACAATCTCAGAGGGGTTGGATCCGAAAGAGTTGAGTCAGTTAATGAATGAGTTTCTTACTCCTTTGTCGCGAGTCATATCCAATCACTATGGGAAAGTGGATAAATATATGGGTGACTGTATCATGGCATTCTGGGGGGCTCCTAAGCCGCTACACGACCATGCGCGAAATGCGATACTTGCGGGCATAGAAATGCAGCGGGTGTTGGAGAGTTTGCAACCACACTTCAAGGAGCGCGGTTGGCCCGAAATTCACGTTGGTGTGGGTATCAACAGTGGACGTGTCAGTGTAGGAAATATGGGATCAGAGGTCCGCGTTGCATATACGGTAATGGGTGACGAAGTGAATCTGGCTTCACGTTTGGAGGGGATTACCAAGAAATATGGTGTGGGAATCATTGTCGGTGAGAATACCCGAAATGCAGTGCCTGACTTCCTGTATCGCGAACTTGACCTCGTTCAGGTGGTGGGGAAAGACAAGCCTGTGGCAATCTATGAGCCAGTATGCTTGGTCGGCGACGCAAGTAAAGCACTGCAGGATGAAGTCAAGCTATTTCATGATGTACGTCGTCTCTATCGCAAGCAGGATTGGGATCAGGCGGAGTTGCAACTGATGAATTTGCAGCGTATGTATCCTGGGACAGCGCTATACCGAATTTATGCGGAGCGTGTTGAGTATTTTCGTAATAATCCTCCCGCAGCAGACTGGGACGGAGTGTTCGTGTTTCAGACCAAATAACACGATAATATTTTCGAGGCATACAGGGCGAATGAAACTAAGAGTATTGGGATGTAGCGGGGGAATTGGTGGAAATCTGCGCACCACTTCGTTTCTGCTCGACCATGATGTGTTGATTGATGCAGGTACAGGACTCGGCGAACTTAGTCTGACCGAATTGTCCATGATCGACCATATCTTTGTTACACATTCTCATCTTGACCATATAGCCTGCATCCCGTTTTTGGTTGATAGCGTAGGGTTTATGCGTGATCGACCATTGACTGTTTACGCCGGTGAAGAGACGCTGGACATTCTTAAGCAGCATATTTTTAACTGGAAAATATGGCCGGACTTTTGTGAGATTCCAAATGCGCAGCAACCTTACATGCGTTACCAACCCATAGCTTTGGGAGAGACGGTATTGTTGAACGGGCGCAAGATAACATCGATACCCGCAAATCACGTTGTGCCTGCGGTTGGCTATCAATTGGATAGCGGGAAGGGAAGCCTCATTTTTAGCGGAGACACCACTACCAATGCGGCACTATGGAATGTGGTTAACAAAATAGACAATCTGCGTTACATAATTATCGAGACAGCATTTTCGAATAGTGAAAAGAGCTTGGCAGTGTTGTCCAAGCATCTTTGTCCCAGTCTGGTTGCCGAGGAGTTGGTGCAGTTGGAACATAAGGCGGAAATATATATCACACATTTGAAACCGGGTGAGTTGGAACTGACCATGCGTGAGACAGAGGAATGTGTACGTAAACTGCGCCCAGATCTGCACCCAAAGATGCTATTGAATAATCAAGTGTTTGAGTTCTAGGGGCATGGGATGACTGGCACTATTGATGTGAATAAACTGGTCAAATTGGAACCGATTTCTTCGTTCGGTTTGACTCGCGCGGAGGAGTTGCTTGGTTTTTGTAAGGTGCGGTCTATCGCGAAGGGCGGCGACACAGCAAAATTGTTTGGTCAGGAGGGGAGGTCGGTCTATTTGATCGAGGGTGAGATTGAATTGGTTTACCAAGATGGCAACAGGGTGTTGATTAATTCGGAGTCAGAATGGGCAAAGCATCCGCTGGGGAAGAGACAGCCGCTTATTGCTTCTGCACTGGCATTGTGCGAAAGCAGCCTGTTGTTTGTTGACGAAAAGTTGCTCGATAGGATGATGACTTGGGATCAGGTTTCCCAGCATGATTTATCTAAGCCTCTCCAAACTACGGATCGCCAAAAGAGAGGAGCTGACATTGCCGTTGATACTAAGCGGTTGATGAGTTCAAGTATGTTCAGTGCAGATAAACTTAATCATGGGCCGTTGGCGCACTTGCCAGTTGCAAACGTCAGTGAGTTGCTGCGACGCATAGAGGCGATTTCTGTTCGCGTCGGGGATGTAATGATACGTGAGGGTGAAGATGGTGATTACTATTACATAATTGATATTGGCAAAGCTCAGGTGATACGTCGCGTGGGCGGGGTAGATTTGCAGCTTGCCGATTTGAGTGAAGGGGATGTGTTTGGCGAGGAAGCGCTTGTTTCTGGAGCTAAACGAAATGCCACCGTCATTATGAAATCTGATGGGGTACTCCTCCGCCTTGGGCGAGGTGACTTCCAAGCGCTACTGACAGAGCCGTTGTTGCATAAATCAAGTTATGAGCGAGCTATTCAGGCAGTAAAGCAGGGTGCGATATGGCTGGATGTGCGCTACCCTCCAGAGTACCGCAATGATAAATTACGTGGGTCGATGAATGTACCACTCAACGAAATACGTGATGCTGTCGGTGTTTTGGACCGCAGTAAAAAATATATTGCTTGCTGTCAAAGTGGACAGCGCAGTGCGGCGGCGGCATTTATCCTTGCACAAGCAGGGTATGATGTGGAAGTTCTGGATGGAGGCCTCTGGACGGTGCCGAAAGCAGTGCAGTAGCAAGCTAACGAGATAGGGGAATAATAGAGTGAGTACAGTAACTACAGCCAATAGTTCGGCAAAAAATGCTGGTGATATGACTCTAAGGCTTCAGTTCACCAAGAATCTTAATCAGGTTAGCAACAAGATACATGCTACCAGCAATGTCGATGAAATCATGCTGGAGCTCAGCAAGGATATATGCACACTATTCAATGCGGACAGGCTAACAATTTATGTGGTGGGTGAAGACAATATTTCACTTGTGTCCAAAGTCAAGACAGGACTTAACTCGTTTAAAGACCTCAAGTTACCCATAGCCGAGCAGAGTCTTGCTGGCTATGCGGCAATGCACAAAAAACTGCTTAACATCAAGGATGTCTACGATGTAAAGGAGTTGGCGCAGTACAGCGCACACTTGCGTTTCTTACAGGAGGTTGACAAACGTACCGGGTATCGTACCAAGCAGATGCTGGTTACGCCGATTGTAGATTCTGCCAGCGGTGATCTGGTTGGTGTTGTTCAGATTATTAACAACAAAGCGGGGCTCCCTTTTGCAGCGCTTATCGAAGAGGGTGTTCGAGAGTTGGCTCAGAATTTGGCGGTGTCTTTGCGTCAGCATCAGCGTCAGCAAGTTAGCACAGCTAAAACAAAATATGACTTTTTGGTTGTTGATGGAGCTTTGTCTGCGGCTGAAATGGAGTTGGCTTCGCGTACAGCAAAACGCAAGGGTGTGGATGTGGAGGATGTGCTAGCGGATGAATTTCAAGTTAGTACAGCTGCGATGGGCAAGGCTTTGTCCAGCTACTTTAAAGTCCCTTATGAGGCTTACCGGGGAGATCGTCTCAAGCCCACTGAGCTTTTGAAAAATCTGCGGAGGGAATATGTGGAAAGTAGTCACTGGGTTCCAATTGAGGAAACACAGGAAGGCTTAGTGGTACTAACCACCGATCCGGAGAGAATTCAAGCTTCGCGTGTGGTCAATAATATCTTCCCCAAAAATAGGCTGATCTATCAGGTATGTTCGCAGCGTGAATTCAAGCAGACGTTGAATTTATTTTATGGTGGTGGTTCGGAAGGAGGGGCTGTCCTTGCCGGCGATGAAACATCAATGGATGAACTTTTGTCCAACCTTGGCGGCGATGAGGAAGAGAGTGTTGCTACAGCGCAGGATGAAGTTAGCGCGGCAGCTGACAACGAACTGGTAAAGTTGGTTAACAAGATTATCGTGGATTCCTACCGGATGGGTGCTTCAGATATTCATATCGAACCCGGTATAGGTAAAGCCAAAACTCAGATCCGGGTGCGAAAGGATGGATCGCTACTGAAGTACATTGAAGTTCCATCCACATATCGCAATGCATTGGTGACGCGTCTCAAGATTATGTGTGATTTGGATATTTCGGAGAAGCGCAAACCGCAGGATGGCAAGATCAAGTTTAAAAAATACGGGCCGCTCGATATTGAGTTGCGTGTGGCGACCATTCCATCTCAGGGTGGTGTTGAAGATGTTGTGATGCGTATTTTGGCGTCGGGAGAACCATTGCCGCTGGAAAAGATGGGATTCTCGAAGCGGAACGATGAGTTGATCAGAACGACGGTAAGCAAACCCTACGGATTGTTCTTTGTATGCGGCCCAACAGGATCGGGTAAGACGACCACGCTGCACTCGATTCTAAAGTTTATCAATACCCCGGACACCAAAATATGGACTGCGGAAGATCCGGTGGAGATTACCCAGAGGGGGCTGCGTCAGGTTCAAATCAACAAGAAGGCAGGTCTGGATTTTGCCACTATCATGAGGGCTTTTCTGCGTGCCGATCCGGACGTTATTATGGTCGGCGAGATGCGCGACAAGGAAACCGTTTCCATCGGTATTGAAGCTTCATTAACCGGTCACTTGGTATTTGCCACTCTACATACCAATAGTGCTCCAGAATCCATCAATCGATTATTGGATATGGGTATGGATCCGTTTAACTTTGCCGATGCGCTACTGGGCATCTTGGCGCAACGTTTGGGTAAACGTTTGTGCGGCGATTGTAAGAAACCGCATATTGCAACTGCGGAAGAATTGAAATCGATGCTTACAGAGTTTAGCGGTGAGATGTTAAACACCGCTACCTGGAAGAGCGACCCAGCCGCTGCAACCAAGGCCTTGTATGAGGAATGGGTAAAATTGTTTGCAAACGAAAAGCAGCAATTTACTTTATACACTCCGGTGGGATGTGAAAAATGCTCCGGTACAGGATATCGTGGCCGGGTCGGCCTGCATGAACTGCTGATTGGAACCGACCCGATCAAAAAACTCATACAGGAACGCGCCCGAGTTTCCGATTTATTGGCGGTTGCACTGGAAGAAGGGATGCGTACCTTGAAGCAGGATGGTATGGAGAAGGTGCTGCAAGGGATCACTGATATGCATCAAGTACGTGCAGTTTGCATCAAGTAAGTTGACTCATTGGCATTCCGGGAGCTAACCCCTTAATTCTTCATTGGTTCACCAGAATTTAATTTCATGCATTCAACCGATAATCTTCTGCATCGTCTCAAAGAACTCAACGAAATTGGCATTGCGTTGTCGCAACAGCGCGATCTGAACAGTCTTCTTGAAACTATTTTGGATGCGGCCAAACGCATCACTCATGCTGACGCAGGTACGCTTTATCTGCATGATCAGGATCAGAGGATGCTGAGATTCGAAATACTGAGAAATGATACCCTGAATACCCTGATGGGTGGCACCAGCGGTGTCCCGATCAGTTTCTATCCGATCCAGCTTTACGATGACGCAGGCAACCCCAACCATGCGATGGTGGTGAGCCACTCCGCCCTGAGCGGTGAAACCGTCAATATACCTGATGCTTATGCGGCGGAAGGTTACGATTTTTCCGGCACCAAAAAATTCGATGCGAAGACAGGATACCGTTCAAAATCATTTTTGACTGTGCCAATGCGCAACCATGAAAACGAGGTTATTGGTGTCCTGCAGTTACTAAATGCAAAAGACCAGCAGAGCGGAGAAATCGTTCCGTTTTCAAAGGACGATCAGCAACTTCTGGAATCGCTTGCTTCACAGGCGGCCATCGCGTTGACTAACCGCCACCTCATTAACCAGTTGGAGGAGTTGTTTGAGGCTTTCATCCAGCTTATTAATACCGCGATTGACGATAAATCGCCGTATACAGGTGGTCATTGCGCACGAGTTCCTGCGCTGACCATGATGCTGGCTGATGCCGTCACACGTACTAACAGCGGCCCCCTCAAGGATTTTGTGATGACCGAAAAGGACCGGCATGAATTGAAAATTGCCGGCCTGCTGCATGATTGCGGCAAGATTACCACGCCGGTACACGTGGTCGACAAATCGACCAAGTTGCAAACACTGTTTGATCGTATCCAACTGGTGGATACGCGTTTTGAAGTGCTCAAGCGCGACGCTGAGATTGCCATGCTGCACGAGGTAACTGAGGCTGGGGTGGATTTACCACGGGTTGATTTTGCGCGTCAAAATTATGCCGCAAAGATTGCGCAACTTGATGACGACCGTGAATTTTTGCGGTACTGCAACGTTGGCGGAGAATTCATGTCCGCCGAGTCTCAGGAACGTGTTTGTCAAATCGCCAAATACCAGTGGCGGGGCATCGATGGTGAAATGGCGGATTTACTGAATGGTGAGGAGATTGAAAATCTGAATATTCGCGCCGGAACCCTCACGCCGGAGGAGCGGCAAATCATCAATCACCATATCGACGTTACTATTAAGATGCTGGAATCTCTGCCTTGGCCGCGGCATCTGAGGAACGTGGCCGAATATGCGGGGGGGCATCATGAGCGTATGGACGGCAAGGGTTATCCACGCGGTTTGACGCGTGAACAAATGTCAGTGCAAGCACGAGTCATGGGTATTGCCGATATTTTTGAAGCATTAACTGCAAAAGACAGACCTTACAAGCAAGGGAAAACTCTTACGGAGTCATTGACCATACTCGGAAAGTTCAAGCTGGGCGGACACATAGACCCGGATTTGTTCGACGTATTTATCCGGGAAAAAGTCTATCTGGATTATGCCAAGCAATTTTTATCACCGGAACAGATAGACAACGTGGATTTGAGCAGTATACCTGGTGTAAATCCAGATTCATCAACTTGATTATTAAGGTCCTCTTGATCCGGCGCGAGTTAAATGACACTCCGTTCGGTCGGAGCCTGTCGAATGCCTTGAAAACCTTATAAGTTTTGACAATCCCAACACGAACGGCCTAATACCCTATTCGCGCCACGATAATAGTGGATTAGATCATGATTCATGCAACGCCAGAGGATAGGCTGGGTTGATGCGGTGCGTTTTGGAATAAGCCCAAGCTGCTCAAGGGGTATACTGCCCAAAATTGTCAGTCTGATGACGTGATTCGATAGTTGAAGAAGCAAATATGGGTAGAGAAAATAATTAATTCTTTTAATTACAGCTCATTAGAATGTTGGCATGACTGTTGCGTAAGTTAACAGCGACACACGATGTTGTGTGTTTAACTCAAAAGGAGCTTTGACATGAAGAACATTCAAAAAGGTTTTACCCTGATCGAACTGATGATCGTGGTTGCGATTATTGGTATTCTGGCTGCCGTGGCGATTCCTGCTTATGGTGACTATACAGCCCGCGCACAAGCAGCTGAGGCATTCACCATGATGGACGGCGTTAAATCACCGCTGACCGAGCTGTACACGACCTCAGGTCAGTTTGCATTCGATCCTAATGGCGCAACTGGAATCCCCGCAATCGTTACCGGCAAGTATGTAGATACTATGGGAACATTTGCAGCTAAACCATTCAGTGTTGTAGCGACATTTAAAACAGCCGGCGTCAGCAGCAAAATTACGGGTAAATCGGTACACATGTACTACAACCCAGTATCTGGTTCATGGAGCTGTGGGAATGGCGATGCTTCCAATGATGATGGAACAGCTATCGCCGCCGTTGATGCAGGTGCAGCTCCAACTGTACCTTTGGCAACAGTTATCGCTGCGGTCGGTGCTGTTGCGACCAAGATCCCTGACAACGTCTTGCCTAAATCTTGTGGTTAAGCTTGTCTGAAATATCGCTCTGAACTCGTTCAGAGTGGTGAAAGCCCCTCACCAGAGGGGCTTTTTTTGTGACTTAAAAGACGGTGGCTAGGGTTTTCCCTGTGTGCCCAATAGCTCGCGAAGTTCGCGCAAGTCGCTTTCAATGGCAGAGAGTTGATAAAAATTTCCCCCTGCCTGCTTGGCCATTTCAAGTTGTTCTAGTGCCGCGTACAGATTGCCTTGCCATGCGTAGCTATAGGCTAGTGCATGGTGTTGCTCAAGAATTTTTCCCAGCAGGGCGTAGGCTTTGGCCTGCAGTTCATATAAACGGGTGTCGCTCGGGTGGCGCACCAGTTGGTCGATCAGCAGATCAAGGACTGTTTCTGCCTGATCATTTTGCAGGAGCAGTTCGGCGTAGTCATATATCAATGCACGATGCTGCGGAAAATTTTGCACCGCTGTGCGATAAAATGCCAAGGCTTCGGTGGGGTTGTTTTCTGCCAGCCTCACTTTTCCGGCAAGCGTTTCGATCATCGGATTGTTTTTGACCAGCTTGCGTAAAATCGGCAACTCCAGTGAAGCGCGCTTGATATTGCCGCTACGCAAAAGCGATATAACCAGTCCGTAGCGCTGCGCGATGGGATTGCCGTGCTTTTGCGTGTCCAGTGCATCACTGAAATAAGTGATAGCGTCAGGTACAGTTTTGTGCGCCGCAATAAGTTTGGTGCGTGCAAGCTGAAAATCCAGACTGTCCGGAATCAGACGGTAGGGTTGTTTACTTACCCGGTTTTCAATATCCGCAATACGGTCGCTGGTGATGGGGTGAGTGCGCAAATATGTCGGGGTGGGCCCCTCGAGCAAGCGAGTAGCCAGTTGTAGGCGGGCCAGGAACTCGGGCATAGCGTGGATGTTAAAATTCGACTTCTGCAGGATGTCCAGTCCGATGCGATCAGCTTCTTGTTCGTGAGTACGGGTAAAATCAAGCTGTTTCTGAATTGTGTGAGCTTGCAGGCTTACAATCGCAGCTTCTGCTGCCTGAGGGTTAGTGCGGGAAGCAAGTATGGCAACAGCGAGCGCCGCCATCGTTGCCAGCCCGTTATTTTGTTGGCCGGCTATGATACGAGCCAGGTGATGTTGGGTGACGTGGGCAATTTCATGGCTCAGCACTGCGGCCAATTCTGATTCGCTTTGTGCGGTTAGCAGCAGCCCGCTATTTACGCCGATGAAACCGCCCGGCATCGCGAAAGCATTGATGCTGGGGTCATCCAGAGCAAAAAATTCGAAACCCAAACTGGGTTCCGCACTATTTTCGACCAGTTTGTAGCCTAGTTGATTAAGGTAATCGTTGATTTCCGGGTCGTCCAGAAATTGCTTTCCGGCGCGAATTTGAAGCATACTTTGCTGGCCGATCTGGCGTTCCTGCAGCGGCGTAAGAACGGTTTGCGAGATGTCGCCCAAGTCTGGCAGGCCTTCTCCCACAGTGGGCAGGGAGAAGCATAGCAATAACAGCACTGTTATTTTTTTCATGGCTGGTATGATAATTGTTTTCATTGATGGTTCACAGTTGCTACAGCAGGTTGTTCTCCATCAGTTAATAAGCCGAGCCGGGATTGTGTATTGGTGGAAGACGCAGGCCGGAAAAATCATTATGAAGTCAGCAGACTTGAAAAAATAATTGCAATAATCGAAAAATGGAAAATATAGGAAAATACCAGATATTACGAGAGCTTGGTAGCGGGGCAACCAGTACGGTTTACCTTGCGACTGACCCCTTTAATGAGCAACTGGTTGCGGTAAAGTTATTCGATTTGGGCATATTACGGGATCTCAGCCGCGCCAAAGTGTTCCGCAAACTGCTGATGACGGAGGCCTCCTTGGCAGGCAAGTTATCACACCCGCATATCGCCAAAATTCTTGATGCCGTGATGGAGGGCGACCTCAATTATGTGGTGATGGAATTCGTCGAGGGAAGCACGCTTGATGAATTTACGGCTGTCGACAAATTGTTGCCCGTCGGTACGATTGCTGAAATCGCCTATAAATGCTGCAAGGCTCTTGAATATGCACAGCATCAGGGGGTAATCCACCGCGACATCAAGCCGGCCAACATCTTGATGAAGGGAGAGGCTGACATCAAGATATCCGATTTTGGAGCAGCCGCGCTACAGAGCGACCAATCCACTCAGGTCACCGGTGTTGGATCGCCTGCTTATATGTCACCAGAACAGGTCAGGGAAGAAAAGCTGACTCATCAGACGGATATTTATTCGCTGGGGGTGGTGATGTACAAGCTACTGACCGGCAAGTTGCCATTCGAAGCGAGCAATAACAGCAGTATGATTTACAACATTATCAATATCGATCCGCCCAAACCCAGTATTTTCCGCCCTGATCTTCCGCCGGAAATGGATGCTATCGTGAAAAAAGCGATGGCAAAGGATACCGCTAAGCGCTACCAGACATGGGAGGAATTTGCGAACGACCTGGTTGGTTTCTCGACGAATATCGTGCCCAGTAAAACTGAGATTCAGGATACAGAGAAATTTGACAAGTTACGGAGCCTGGGATTTTTCAAGAACTTCAGTGATGTGGAGCTGTGGGAAGTACTGCGCCTGAGCGTGTGGCGCAAAGTGCCCGAGTCGGAATATATCCTGCGCGACGGTGAGAGTGGACGCTCATTTTTTATCCTGGCGCAAGGCACGGTACGCGTGATGAAAGAGGGCAGGCTGCTCAGCCTGCTGCGTGGCGGAGATTGTTTTGGCGAGATGGCGCATTTATTGGAACGTGATTTTAAGCGGGGAACTGATGTGGTCGCAAAGGATGATACGGTGTTGATTGAGATTAATCCGGATGCGCTGGAACATGCCACACCCGGTTGTCGCTTCCAGTTTAGCGATGCTTTTCTGCGCATGTTGGTAAAGCGGTTATCGGTTGCGAATACCCGTCTTTCTCACTTGTTGGCGGATCAGGGGCAATCTGAATAGGAGTCGCATAAATGGTTGCAGGGTTCAGGAATATTGATTTCACTGAGTTGGAGAAGTTGCTGCATAAGGATGGGGTGCGTTTGCTGGATGTCCGCACCGACGCGGAAATTGCGCAGGGGAAAATCCCGCAAGGAGAACCGTTGCCCTTGCATCTGATTCCCCTGAGGTTGGCGGAAATGGACAAGAATGCCACCACGGTTTTTTATTGCCGATCCGGTGGGCGATCCGGTCAGGCGGCGGCGTTTGCTGCGGCAAACGGTTTTACCGAGGTGTTCAACCTGCAGGGTGGGATCATCGCCTGGGCTAACGCCGGCTTGCCGGTAAGCGCATGATGAATTTCGATACCGAGTTGGATGCACGGGGCTTAAGCTGCCCTTTACCAATCTTGGGTGCCAAGAAATCCCTGTCTGCGATGAGCAGCGGGCAGGTGCTCAGGATAGTCGCCACAGACAAAGGTTCGGTGAATGACTTTGCCGAATTCTGCCGTCAGACCGGTAACGTATTGTTGTCCTCGACGGCACAGAGCGGTGAGTTCATATTTTTGGTTCGCCGCCGTTGAATTAACCCAATTTTTTGCGCTGCGTCTGCAATTGCGCCAACGTCGCGCGGAAACCTTCCAGCCGTTTCGTCTCTTGTTCCACCACCGCCGCCGGTGCGCGCGCGACGAAGCTCTCATTGCCCAATTTGGCGTCCGCCTTGGTGATTTCATTGGTCAGGCGTGCGATCTCTTTGTCCAGACGCTCGCGTTCGACAGCGGGATCTATTTCCACCTTCAGCATTAGCTTGAAATCGCCGACGATGGCAACTGGCGCATCGGTGTCGGGCAGTTCAGCGACAATGCTGGCTTCACTGAGTTTCGCCAGTGCCTGCAAATAGGGGACGAATTCCTTCAGTTGAGCGGCGTTGCCCGCCGCAATCAGCGGCACGCGCACAGCAGGCGACAGATTCATCTCGCTACGCAAACTGCGGCAGGCGGTGGTGAGTTCCTGCAGTAACACGGTCTGCGCGATGGCGGCATCATCAACCTTGCTGCTGTCCGATTTTGGATAGGCTTGCAGCATGATAGAAACCTCTCCACCCGCCCTCTCCTTGTCAGGAGAGGGGGCCTTGCCAGCCATCGGTGCGACTGACTGCCACAGCTCTTCAGTGATGAACGGGATGATGGGGTGCGCCAGACGCAAGATGGATTCCAGCACGCGCACCAAGGTGCGACGCGTTGCACGCTGTGCCGCCTCGCTGCCAGTGGCGATCTGAACCTTGGCTAATTCCACGTACCAGTCGCAGTAGCTGTTCCACACCAGCTCGTACACCGTGCGCGCCGCCATATCGAAACGGTAATCGGCGAAGTGCGTACCCATTTCCGCTTCGGCCAGTTGCAGCATACTGATGATCCACTTGTCGGCGGCGGAAAATTCCAGCGGCAACGATTCATCCAAGCCGACATCCTGCCCTTCGCAATTCATCAGCATGAAGCGTGTTGCGTTCCACAGCTTGTTGCAGAAGTTGCGATAGCCTTCGCAGCGCTGCATGTCGAACTTGATGTCGCGCCCGGGTGAGGCGAGCGAGGCGAAGGTGAAGCGCAGCGCATCGGTGCCGAAGGCGGGAATGCCTTCCGGGAATTCCTTGCGTGTGCGCTTCTCGATCTTCTCGGCATCTTTGGGGTTCATCAGTCCGGTGGTGCGTTTCTTCACCAGCTCGTCGAGATCGATACCATCAATCAGATCAATCGGATCGAGCACGTTGCCCTTGGACTTGGACATTTTCTGGCCTTCCGCATCGCGGATCAGGCCGTGCACATAGACATCCTTGAACGGAATCTTGCCGGTGATGTGCCTGGTCATCATCACCATGCGCGCCACCCAGAAGAAGATGATGTCGAAGCCGGTGACCAGTACCGATGACGGCAGATATTGCTTCACGAATTCGTTCTGCGTATCGAACGGTTTTCCTTCTTGCCAGTCCAGCGTGGAGAACGGCCACAGTGCAGACGAGAACCAGGTGTCGAGTACGTCGGTGTCGCGGTCCAGTTGTCCGGCGTAACCCGCTTTGTCCGCCAGCTTGCGTGCTTCGGCTTCATCGCGCGTGACGAACACTTCGCCGTTCACGCCGTACCACGCGGGTATCTGATGTCCCCACCACAACTGGCGCGAGATGCACCAGTCCTGGATATTGTTTAGCCACTGGTTGTAAGTGTTCACCCAGTTTTCCGGGTGGAACTTGATCTCGCCCGAGGCGACACATTCCAGTGCCTGTTCGGTGATGGATTTTCCTTCTGGGCCCGCTTTGCTCATTGCCACGAACCATTGGTCGGTCAGCATCGGTTCAATGACTACACCGGTGCGGTCGCCGCGCGGCACCTTGAGTTTGTGTTTGTCGGCCTTGACGAACAGCCCTGCGACTTCGAGATCGGCCACGATCTGTTTGCGTGCGGCGAATCTATCCATGCCGCGATATTTTTCCGGCGCATGGTCATTGATCTTTGCATCCAGCGTGAGGATGGAGATCATCTCCAGCTTGTGGCGCTGCCCCACAGCATAGTCGTTGAAGTCATGCGCGGGCGTAACCTTGACCACGCCGGTGCCGAACTCTTTATCGACGTATTCGTCGGCAATGACGGGAATGGTGCGGTCGCATAGCGGCAGCGTGACCTGTTTACCGATCAGGTGTTTGTAGCGTTCGTCTTCGGGATGAATCATCACCGCCACGTCGCCCAGCATGGTCTCGGGGCGAGTCGTCGCTACGGTGAGATGGCCACTGCCATCAGCCAGCGGATAGCGGATGTAATACATGAAGCCGTCTTCTTCTTCCTGCACTACTTCCAGATCGGATACGGCGGTATGCAGCTTGGGATCCCAGTTTACCAAGCGCTTGCCGCGATAGATCAGGCCTTCATTGAATAAACGCACGAAGGTTTCAGTAACTGAATGCGACAGGCCTTCGTCCATGGTGAAGCGTTCGCGCGACCAGTCCGGCGAGGTGCCGAGACGACGCATTTGTCGGGTGATGGTGGAGCCGGATTCTTCCTTCCACTCCCACACTTTTTCCAGAAATTTCTCGCGCCCAAGATCATGGCGTGTGATGTTCTTCGCATTCAATTGGCGTTCGACCACGATCTGCGTGGCGATGCCCGCATGGTCGGTGCCCGGTTGCCACAGGGTGTTGTCGCCCTTCATTCGGTGATAGCGAGTCAATGCATCCATCAGCGTCTGGTTGAATCCATGACCCATGTGCAGCGTGCCGGTGACGTTGGGCGGCGGCAACTGGATGCAGAAAGATTCTGTCTTGTTCGGGTCTAGTCCGGCTTTGAAATAACCGGATGATTCCCATTTGGGATACCAGCGCGATTCGATTTCTTTGGGTTCAAAACTTTTTGCGAGTTCCATGATTTTTATTTGGGTGATGCGCATTATGTGCTGCGGAAAAGGCCGCGATTATAGCAAAGTCAGGCGCGATACAGAGTCTATAGATGCAGGGTGGACAGCGGAATTTAGCGGGTTGTCCTTGCCAGGGTGATGAAGATCATGCGGGCTTTGCGTTCGATAAATCAAAATGACGCAACTCGTAACCTCTATCCTTGTAAAACTTGTAACGTTCTCTTCCAAGGCGACTGTCTTCAGCATCGGTACTGACGATTTCGATGACGCGTTCAAAACGGCTGAAGAAGGTCACGCATTCAGTATGCAGGCTGATCAACAGATCGTGATGCGGAAATTTATCGCTGTCGTGATTCAACACGACAGGCATTTGCTCGGCGTCTTCGGCATTGCTGTGACAATGCGGAATAAAAGCCGTGGCAGGGTAATGCCACAGTAATTTATCCAGCTTGTCGTGGGTGGCTGCATCCGGCGTGCTGATGGCCGCACGAACTCCGTTCTGCATTGCCTTGTGACTCAATTGGCAAGCGGTGCGCAGCTTGTCGGTGGAGCCGGTGTAGAAATCGACTTTGGTCACTTCGATGCCGCGCGGTTGATGAGATATTGCGTGAGCAGCGGCACCGGTCTTCCGGTTGAGCCTTTTTGTTTGCCGGACAACCATGCCGTTCCGGCGATGTCCAGATGCGCCCAGCGATAGTCTTTGGTGAAGCGCGCTAGAAAACAGGCGGCGGTGATGGTGCCGCCCGCGCGTCCGCCGATGTTCTGCATGTCGGCAAAGTTGCTGTCCAGCAGCGGCTGGTAGTCGTCCCACAGCGGCAGTTGCCAGAGGCGGTCATGCGATTGCTCTCCCGCCGCCAGCAATTCTTTCGCAAGCTTGTCCTCATTGCTGAACAGGCCACTGGCGACATGACCCAGAGCGATCACACACGCGCCGGTGAGGGTGGCGATGTCGATCACGGTGTCGGGGTTGAATTTCTTCGAGTAGGTGAGTGCGTCGCACAAGATCAGGCGGCCTTCGGCGTCGGTATTCAGTATCTCGATAGTTTGGCCGGACATGCTGGTCACAATGTCACCGGGTTTGGTGGCTTTCCCGTTGATCAGGTTTTCGCAGGTCGGGATGACACCAATCACATTCAGCTTCAAGTCCATTTCGGCGATAGCCTGCATCGTGCCGAGTACGCTGGCCGCACCGCACATGTCGTATTTCATCTCGTCCATCTCGGCGCCGGGTTTGAGCGAGATGCCGCCGCTGTCGAACGTGATGCCCTTGCCGACCAGCACGATGGGTTTCTGCTTTTTGTCCGTGCCATGATATTCCAGCGTGATGAGCTTGGCGGGTTGCTCGCTGCCTTGGGTGACCGAGAGAAAGGAGCCCATGCCCAACTTCTTCATGTCTTTCTCTTCCAGTACGGTGGTCTTGATGGATTTGTGTGTCTTGCCTAAGGCCTGTGCTTGGGCGGCGAGATAGGTTGGGGTACACACGTTGCCCGGCAGGTTGCCCAGCGTTTTGGCGAGCTCCATACCGTGTGCGGTTGCGGCGGCCTGGTCGAGTGTGCTTTTAAGCGTTGCGGCGGGTTTGTTCAGCGTGGCGAAGGTGATACTCTTCAGTGTTGCGGCCTTGGCGGGTTTGCTCTTCAGGCTGTCCGAACTATAGACGCTATCGGCTGCGGCAAACACTGCCTGCCGGATTACCCAGACAGCATCTTTCCCGACGCCTTCGTCGATGATATACAGCGTGGCATCCTTGGCAGCCGTACCTTTCAATGCGCCGAACACTGCACGCAGAATTTCCACGCTGGTCTTGTTGGTCAGTTCGCTGGCCTTGCCCAACCCAACCAGCAATATGCGTTCTGCTGTGATGCCTGAGAGCTTGTGCAACAACAGCGTTGTTGCAGACTTGCCGTTCATGTCGCCGCGTGCGATCAGGCTGCCGAGTGCCTGTTTCGATGCCTTATCGAGTATTTGCGCGGAAGGGGATAATTTGCCGCCTTCATATACGCCTACGACTACGCAGTCACTGCGTTGTTTTTCCGGACTGCTTTGTTTTATGCTAAATTCCACGCGATACTCCTTTTAAAACCATCCTTAAGATGTCTGATTATCTGCAAACTCAACGTATAAAGTCAAAGAAGTCTCACTTTGGTTTGTTTCAGCGTGCGTTGGTGGGTGAGTTCGTCAGCAATGGGCTGTTGGTGTTTGCAGTGTTGTTCGGTATTGTGGTGATTAGTCAGCTGATACGACTGCTTGGCTTGGCAGTTGGCGGATCGATTGCTGTGGATGGAGTGATGGCGCTACTCGGGTTTGGTGCCATGAGTTATCTTCCCGTGCTGTTTTCTGTTTCGTTGTTTATATCCGTCCTGCTTACTTTGTCACGTTGTTACCGAGATAGCGAAATGGTGGTGTGGTTTTGCTCGGGCATCGGGCTGACGCGCTGGATACGCCCGGTGTTGTGGTATTCGATGCCCGTGGTGACAGTCATCGCACTGCTCAGCTTTGTATTGTCTCCGTGGTCGCTTCGCAAAGCCGAGGAGTACAAGGCAAAGCTGGAAAGTCGCGATGATGTCACTTCCGCGACTACAGGAATGTTCCGCGAGTCAAAACAGGATGAGCGGGTATATTTTATTGAGAATGTCGATGTGGAATCTAATCGTGTTGGTAATATTTTTGTGCAATCCGAGCAAAACGGCAAAGTTGGCACGATGATCGCGCAACAGGGGTTTCAGGAAAATTTAGCTAACGGGGATCGTTTTTTGGTGATGCTGAATGGGAAGCGCTATGAAGGCACTCCGGGTCAGCGCGACTACAATATCGTGGAGTTCGAGCGCTATTCGATGCGAATTGATGCTGTGTCCGTCAAGCAGTCAATTCCCGAACGGCGCAGTATTTCGACAATTGAACTGTGGCGAAATCCTTCGCCGTGGAATCTTTCCGAGTTGGCGTGGCGATTGGGTTTGCCGATTAGCGCGGCGATCATCGCGCTGCTCGCGATACCCATGAGCTTCGTGAATCCCCGCGCCGGGCGTTCTCTTAATCTGGTTCTGGCGATCGTACTTTATATGTTGTACAGCAATATGATCAGTGTTTCCAACGCTTGGGTGGGGCACGGAAAATTGCCGCCAATTATCGGTATGTGGGGTGTGCACATATTAATGCTGGGGGTGACGTGGGTGATGTTTTATCGCCGCATGACACTGTTTTCCATGCGCAGGCGGTTTTTGAAGAAACGCACAGATTCAAGCTTCTCCAATCGTGGCGAGGTGCCAACCCCTCATCCACCCCAATTCGATGGTGAAGCATGAGCTTGTTGTTGCGGCATTTGGGTCGTGAGATTTACCTGAGCATTGCGTTGATTTTTTTCGCGCTTGTTGGGTTATTCGCATTTATGGATTTTATTCATGAACTGGGCGAGATGGGAAAGGGGCAATACCATCTTGGATATGTGTTGCTGTTTGTCGCACTGATTGTGCCGGGCCATATCTATGAATTGTTCCCGGTGGCGGTGCTGGTCGGAACTATCCTAGCGCTGGTGCAAATGGCCGCCAGTTCGGAATTGACCGTATACCGGTGTTCGGGAGTGTCGCCGCAGCGAATGGTCGGCATATTGTTGATCTTGGCGATCCCGCTGGTGTCTCTAAGCTTGCTTCTCGGCGAGGTGGTTGTTCCGCCGAGCGACCGGATGGCACAAAAGCTGAGTCTGATGGCGAGGAAGGGGCAGGTCGCACTGAAGGAATTCCGATCCGGCGTGTGGGTAAAGGACGAACGCAGTTTTGTGAATGTGAAGAATGTGATGCTGGATACCAGTTTGTCTGAAATTGATATTTACCGATTCGATGAAGATCATAACTTGCAGGCGATCACACATGCCAAGAGTGCGAGTTTTATGGTTGAGGGGCGCTGGCAGCTAGACGATGTGAGAGAGACACGTTTTGGCAAGGAGGGAGTAAGTATCCATGCGCAGCCCGTGATGAATTGGGGTTCGGCACTGCACCCGGGGATTTTCAGTGTGCTATTAGTGGTTCCTGAGCAAATGTCCGCTTATGACCTCTATCAGTATAGTAATCACTTGAAAGACAATCGACAGAAGAGTGCTCGCTACGAGATTGCCATGTGGAGTAAGTTGGTTTACCCGTTTACATTGGTGGTGATGTTGCTGTTGGCCTTGCCTTTTGCCTCATATCACCGACGAACAGGCGGCGTTGGTGCAATGATATTTCTGGGTATTTTGATGGGCTTGGCATTTCATGTTATTGGGCGTTTGTTTGCCAGTCTGGGTGCGCTCAATGATTGGCCTCCCTTCATTAGCGCGACGGCCATGACAGGTTTGTTTTTGTTACTGGGGTCGGTAATGTTGTGGTGGACAGAACGACGTTAGACAAGGCTTTTTTTTCGGAATGGTGCCTTTGGCGACTGCAATATCATGATCACCGGCATGCTGTGTTATTGCGGTTTATCTTTCTGTTCTTTTTTGATCATTTGC
>Ga0224495_10000322_pt1 | contig 38532 bp, 29 predicted proteins | sample SF_Jul11_sed_USG_FD_168128 | JGI IMG/M metagenome (GOLD analysis project Ga0224495, IMG submission 168128) | Sediment microbial communities from San Francisco Bay, California, United States - SF_Jul11_sed_USGS_4_1 | ecosystem: Environmental > Aquatic > Marine > Sediment | place: USA: California... | reverse complement strand
AAAACTGATGAATGAAGAATATTCATCTACCGTCATAATGCTTTCCGGTCATAATTCAACTAATGATGTAATTCAAGCCATGAAAAACGGAGCGAACGATTACATTGTAAAACCTTTTGACGAACAGCTTTTATCTCAAAAACTAAAGAAATACTTACTTTTTTAAGCAAGGTGACCATATTGCTTAAATATTAGACAATTTGGTCATCAATTGTTTACTTTCGTCACGCAATAACACGGCATGATATTTGCTCGTTTTCTATAGCAATCATTTGAGAGGAATACATGCATAAAAATATTTATGATATTATAAAATTAAAGCATATTGTTATAATATCACTGCTTTTACTTACATCAATTTTCTGGAATTCCACTAAAATATATTCTATTGAAACTACTAAAGAAGCTTCTCTCGAACAAAGGGTTGCTGATATCGAGTCTTATATGAATAATTCGGCACGAGTCACGTCCTCTTCTACTCCTCATGTTGAATCTAAAATTCCTGGCCCAGGGCCTGGTCATAATGCCTGGATGATGACTTCAACTCTTCTTGTTTTATTTATGACTCTACCTGGTTTGGCTATTTTTTACGGCGGCCTGGTAAGATCAAAAAATATTTTATCTATTATGGCTCAGTGCATGGGAATTACCGGTCTTGTAACTATTTTATGGTGGTTATGCGGTTATAGCCTTTCTTTTTCCTCTGGAAGCGGTATAGAAGGCGGAAGTACATTTCTTGGTTCAATTTCAAAGTATGCTTTTTTAAAGGGTGTAGATTCATTACCTAACACAAATTACAGCCCCTGGATTTCACATAATGTATTTTCAATGTTTCAGCTGATGTTTGCTGTCATTACACCAGCCCTGATTGTGGGCTCGATTGCAGAACGGATGAAATTTTCATCTGTACTGCTTTTTATCGCTTTATGGATGTTTGGAGTGTATTTTCCTGTTACGCATATGGCATGGGGTGTTGACGGCTTTATGAACGGAGTCTGGAATTCAAAAGCAACGATTAAAGCTATAGACTTTGCCGGCGGAACTGTTGTAGAAATGGCATCAGGCTGGTCAGCTCTGGTTCTGTGTATTGTTCTTGGTAAAAGAAATGGATATGGCAAAAGAGCAATGCCGCCGCATAACCTTGTATTGACCATGATTGGTACAGGGATGTTATGGGTTGGTTGGTATGGATTTAATGCAGGCAGCGCACTTGCAGCTGATGGAATTTCATCGACAGCTTTTGTAAACACGACACTTGCAGGCGCGGTGGCTGGGTTTGTATGGCCTATGATCGAATGGGTGTTGGTGGAAAAACCAACTGTATTGGGTTTTTGTTCAGGAATCGTATCTGGCCTGGTGGCCATTACACCTGCAGCCGGTTTTGTCTCAACAGGTGATTCCGTTTTCATCGGCATACTAGCTGGCATTGTCCCACTCTTTGCCGTTATGAAACTTAAGAAGTGGCTTGGATATGATGATACCCTGGATGTTTTTGGAATACACGCGGTAGCGGGAACAATGGGCATGTTGCTAACCGGTATTTTTGCCGATGCCGCAATAAATCCGGCATTATCAATCAACCTTGGCACATTTCTCGGGAAAACCCTATGGATTGAACAATTAAAAGCAATGGGAATTACAATTGTAATAGCTGTTACAGGAAGTTTTACGATTGCCTACCTTGTTAAATATACCATTGGACTCAGGGCATCTGATCTTGTTGAAGAACAGGGACTTGACATTCATGATCACGGAGAAGAAGGATATGCCGACTTTCAAATCATGATTCGATAAATTTTCAATAATATTTAATGTATTTAGTTTAAAAGGAAAATATGAAATTAATCACAGCTATCATTCAACCAGCAAAATTTAAAGATGTAAAAGATGCCCTCGCTAGAAAAGGTGTAACCAAAATGACCGTCAGTAATGTTTCCGGATGCGGCCAACAGGCTGGTTATGGAGAAACTTATCGAGGTCAGGAAGTTGAAATCAATCTTTTAAAAAAAGTAATCTTGCAAATTGCAGTTAATACTGATTTTGTAGAACCAACGATACAGGCTATTATTGAAGCAGCCCGTACAAATAATATTGGCGATGGAAAAATATTTGTCACAAAACTGGACGAATGTATTCGCATTCGAACAGGCGAAAGAGGCAAAGAAGCCATAGGTTAAGTAATTTCTCTAATTCACTACTCCATTAGTATTCTATCCTGACATAGTATAGTTAATTTTGTCTATTAATTGTGCTATATTAAATTCCTTATGCACATTTATTTCCCATAATTTAAAATCATTAAATCAATTTGATTAAACAATATACATATTTATATTTTTTGATAGAAACAATTATGGCATCATTTTTGCTTTATATTTAAAAATGAAGATTAAATGAGTTACTTTCATTTCTTCTGAATTTTGAAAATAAAATAGTAAGATTAAATTAAAGGAACTAGCTCAGGAGATACACAGGTATCAAAGGAAAAAAATATGAAGACAACAAAAAACTTTTTAAAATATTACGGCAGTTGGCTGATATTATCAACCATTTTGCTGGTATTAAGTCCCTCTTTTAAAATCAATAGCGTCTATTCAGCAGAAGCAACCATAGAACAACGTGTTGCTGACATTGAAGCGTATATGAATAATGGCGGGCGTGTGACGACAGCTGCAAACCCTCCTGTTGCGTCAAAAGTCCCAGGACCAGGACCTGGACATAATGCATGGATGATGACATCAGCCTTGCTGGTATTGTTTATGACATTGCCGGGACTTGCATTATTTTATGGTGGGCTGGTAAGATCAAAAAATATTCTTTCGATTATGGCTCAGAGTATGGGTATCACAGGACTTGTCACTATTTTATGGTGGCTAGTTGGATACAGCCTTGCATTTGGTTCGGGAAGCGGAACAGACGGCGGTAGTACATTCATTGGTTCTTTTTCAAAATTTGCCTTTTTAAAAGGTGTTGATTCAATGCCAAATACTGACTACAGCGCATGGATTTCACAAAATGTATTTTCCATGTTTCAGTTGATGTTTGCCATCATTACGCCGGCATTGATACTTGGCGCAGTTGCTGAACGTATGAAATTTTCTGCCGTAATGATTTTTGTAACTCTCTGGATGTTTGTAGTGTATTTCCCAATGACACATATGGTATGGGGAATTGACGGTTTTATGAATGGCGTGTGGAATGCAAAAGCCAGTATCAAAGCCCTGGATTTTGCAGGTGGAACTGTAGTACATATGGCATCTGGCTGGTCAGCTCTTGTATTATGTATTATTCTCGGTAAAAGAACCGGTTTTGGTAAAAGACCTATGGCTCCACATAGTCTGGTTATGACAATGATTGGTACAGGTATGCTTTGGGTTGGTTGGTATGGATTTAATGCCGGAAGCGCACTTGCAGCAGACGGAATTGCTTCAACAGCCTTTGTAAATACAACCCTTGCTGCAGCTGTGGCTGGTTTTGTATGGCCAATGCTTGAATGGATTTTTGTGGAAAAACCGACAGTACTGGGATTTTGTTCCGGAATCGTTGCAGGTCTTGTGGTAATCACTCCTGCGGCTGGATTTGTTTCTACAGGTAGTTCAGTATTCATTGGTATCTCTGCCGGTGTCGTACCATTATTTGCCGTAGTTAAATTAAAAAAATGGCTTGGTTATGACGATGCACTTGATACTTTTGGAATCCATGCAGTTGGTGGAACATTGGGAGCATTATTAACTGGAATTTTTGCTGATGAAAAAATAAACTCAGCTATTAGTACAAACCTTGGTTCACTGGTAGGAAAAACTTTATGGATCGAACAATTAGAGGCAATTGGACTAACCATTACATTATCTGTGGTGGCAAGTATTGTGATTGCGTATGCAATTAAATTTGCAATTGGCCTTAGAGTCTCAGAACTTGTTGAAGAGCAAGGATTGGATATTCATGATCACGGCGAAGAAGGTTATGCCGATTTCCAAATCATGATTCGGTAATAATTAAAGGAGTATAGAATGAAATTAATAACAGCGATTATACAACCTTCAAAATTTAAAGATGTAAAAGATGCCCTTGCAAAAGAAGGAATCACTAAAATGACTGTTACTAGCGTAACAGGATGCGGTCAACAGGCAGGTTATGGAGAAACTTACCGTGGTCAGGACATTGAAATCAATCTCCTGAAAAAAGTAATGCTTCAAATTGGTGTAAATGACAAATTTGTCGAAGCGACCATAAAATCCATCATCGAAGGCGCCAGAACCGGAAATATTGGTGACGGGAAAATATTTGTAACCACACTTGACGAATGTATTCGCATTCGAACTGGTGAACGAGGCAACGAAGCTATCGGTTAATTTATTTAATTTTATAGAGGTGGAAATTACCGCCTCTATAAAATTATTTTTGTAAAACTTGACTTCATTTAAACCTAATTTATAAATAATTCATTGAATTTAATCTATTTGCACTTAAAACTTAATATGCAGCGTAGGTGTTTTTTTTTATTGTAACAAAACACACTATCTAAAATACTTAATAATTTAAATCAATCTCGGTTGAATATTTTAAAATATATGGATTACTAAATCTTTTTTAAAGATTCTTCTATGAGAATTTTTAATCGAAAACAAAACTTTGTTCTTGATATTATGTATGTAAATTTAATTTCGGAATTAATAATAAATATGTTTAAAATAAAAACTCCAAAATTCATTTATTTTTTACCAGTTATAATAATATTATCTGGAAACTGCGCCACTGCACGAAAAATAGAAAGGCATTCTAACTTTGATTATCAAAATATCTATAATCAAAAATATAAGGATGGAAATGGCGGCATAATGATGGTAACCCTGGAAAAAGGAGAAACCTACAGTGGCTCCATAACACCGGATCAAAAATATATTTTTTATACAAGCAATCAAAACGGCAACTTTGATATTTTTATGAGACCGCTAAATGATATCATAAGCATTCCTGTTATTCGGGGGGCTACAAATCAAACTCAACCCGCCATAAGTCCAGATGGAAAATATCTTTTGTTCATAGATGATGAACTTGATCCAGATGGCGACATCGTTATGGTTAAAATCAATCCAAAATCAGTAGAAAAACTTTTTTTACAAAGTGGACAATCTGCCATCGATGCCATGTTCATTAATAGCAAAATTTATCTTACAAATAATAAAAAGAACATTATTCGTTCAAAAGAAAACAACCCTGCATGGTCTCCTGACGGTAAATGGATCGCATTTGCATCTAACAAGCCAAGTTCAGGTTCCAATTCTTTTGGACCCGGCTTCGGCGCACTTCAAAATATATGGATCATGCCCTTTGGCAATCCTGATAAAGCCACACAATTGACTAAAAATGGCGGTACGATGCCGGTTTTTTCACGCGATGGCAGTAAAATTCTTTATGTAAACGGAAATGACTCGGATAATATCACTCATATTTATGAAGTTGAAATTAATACTGGAATATCACGACAAATAACCAGCGAACAATATATTGACCTTAGTCCTGGATATAGCTCAAATGGCAAAAATATTATTTTTACACGAATTTATAATGATACCAATAATGATGGTGTGATCGATTATAAGGATCATGGGCAAATCATGCTTATTCCTTCATCTAACAATATATCAAATTCTGAGTTAAAAACTGATATTTTTAAAGTAAATCCAATACAGTTAACTTCAAAAAACAACAATATTTTTAATACACAAATTACTGGTTTTCTCGGTGGTTCCATTTTATTTGCTATTAAAGAAGGCGATAATATAAACCTGGCAATCATACCTGAAACTGGTATCTATCCAATTAAGAAGTCTTCAATTGAACAACTGGATTATACACTGAATTTACCCAAGCCAACTTCAGAGGATTTCAAAATGTCATTTTCACAAATTGAATTTATTCATGAAAATGATCCATTAAAATACTTTACTTCAACTATAAGCGATTTTGAATTATTAGAACATTTTAAACTTCAAAAATCTGAAAAAGAAAATGTACTTAATATAATTAATAAAAAAATATCTGAAAATGACTTATTTGAAAAAGTCATGCTTGATATTTATTATAAAAATCATCCTGATTATGAACCCCAAAATTATACCTATCTATTTCCTGAAAAATCGCTTGAATTGTATTATAAACATGTCTATAATAATCCTGCTTCAATCTTAAAGTCACAATCAAAGACTTCTGAAAATATTGATCTAAACATTGAAAAAAGTGAACAAAAAATAAATAAATTAAAGCTGAATACTCTTTCAAAATACGATCAAACCATCCTTGGATTTCTTTATGAACAATATGCCCAGTCGATATATCAAAAAGGTAAAATAGAAAAAACAAGAATAATTTATCAAAATATTCTAAGTAATTTACCTGAATATTACAACAATTCAAATGTACTTTACACTATTGGTAAAAACTCATTTGACACAGAAATTCCTTTGGAATTTTTACATATAATATTTCCCGATCGATATCCCTACAAGATTAAGTTAAATTTAAACAATTCTCTGTCAACAGAAAACACTCCTGAAGATTCTCAGTTTATAAAAGTAATGGAGGATGAAAAAGTTAAATCAAAAGTAGAAAATGAAATATATCAATATTTTAAAAAAATATACTCACAAAACCAGGAATTGCTAATTAAAACAGTTATACAAAAGTACACCAAAGAAAATGATACATTTATATACAATCTCGGAAAACTTTCATTATCTGAGAATTTATTCGATAAAAACAAGTTTGATGAAGCCCTGCTTACACTTAAAGAAATTGATGTAAGCAGCTTCAATAATACTGAATGGATCTTTAAATATAACCTGTTACAAGGTCGAATACTTGAAAAGTTAAAACAAATTGAAAGTGCTTTTGAAATTTATGCAAATGCTTTACTTGTATATGAGAATAAATACAATTCAATTGAAGTTGAAAATTTAACTTACAGCGTTTTCAACCATTATAGTAAATTGGCAAAAGCAGAAAATTTATCTGGTAAAATTGATAAAGCATGGAGTGCCTACTCGACTCTGCTTAATTTAATTTTATACCTTGAACCAAAGAAAATTGCCACTAAAGTCGTCAGCCAATCTTCATTAAAAATATTTACTGAGCTTGATGAAATGTTATTAAAAAACTATTACCTTGAAAATGATACTATTAAACAGGTTCTTGGTTACTATAGCAACAACATATCATTTGCCAGAATAAATACAATTAATTCATTTATTTTTGGAAGAGCTTATTTAAATGCCATGCTGGGTATTAAATTGCACCAACTTTATGAATCAAAAAGAGAACTCAATATTATCAATAAAGAGTCGATTCTTACATATTTTTCTGAAGCCGAAGAAGATTTTCAATGGTCTATTTACGCAGATTCGTCTTTTGCAGATTCCTATGTAATGCTTGGTTGGATGTATCAATATATTGACGAAAAAAGAGATTCATCAGTGTATCTTGCGAAAATCGGCAATGAAACTGAGGTTGATAAAGTTATTTTTAAGTCGTTATATGAAAAGTATTTTCCTGATTATCTTTTTGAAAAGAATATTCAATTATATCATAAAAGTATTGCGTTTCTTTCTGGAAAATCGTCAAATCAAATACTTAAAAGTTTTTACTTAAATCTGGCCAATAATTATTTTTTACTTAATAACTATACAAAAGCAGATGAATATTATTCAAAAATAGATGTAAACGGAAACGAAAAATTTAAATTTGAAAATAGTTTACAAAAAGCACAGTACTACTTTCATATTGGTAAAACAAACTATTTTCTTGGACATTATAATGATGCCATAAATAATCTGGAAACTGCGCTGACATTTTATCCAATCAATCTGTCAAGAAGCACAGACCAGAATTTCAATAATTTAAAAAGAAGCCTAGTTTTAAAGTACATTGGCCTTGTATATTCTGACCAGGGTCAGTACAGTAAGGCAGTTAATGTATATAAACAAATTATCAAAGAAACAATACAAACAAATGAAAGTGAAGAAGTAAATAATCTATTCACTTCTCTTTACCTTGAAATTTCCAGAAACTCACTGGCGCAAATTAAAGTAACGCATAATTTATCTAATTTTGATGAAGCACTTAATTATACAATCCAGGCTGAATTACTTTTAAAAAGATCAAAAGAGGTACTTGCACCGAAATTCCCTTATAAACTTAAAATACTTGGTTTTACCCTTCCATTTAAATTTAATTTTGGAAATTATGATGATACATATAAAAATGGAGACAATCATATTGCATTTCGTTTGCCAACCATAAATCAATATCAGTATTTGTATTCCATTCAGGCTGATTTATACAAACTTAATGGAAATTATTCGAAAGCAAGCGAATCGATTAAAAACCTGATTAAATACGCAGAAAAAGATGATACAAAACATGGAAACGAAACCAGAATAAGCGCTTATATGCGACTTGGTGAACTTGCTTATATACAAGGAAATTTAAATGAATCCCAAAGTGCGTATACACAATCTAAAAAAGTTTCATTATCTGAAAATAAAATGCATACTTATTATTTATCAGAAAAAAATCTAATGACAATCGCTTGTAATGAAATTGAAAAAACCTACCCTGCTGTAAATAAATTAAAACTTGCCCGTCAATACTTAACAGAACTTACAGATTTTAAAAATGAATATATTAAATTAAAGTATTCTCAAGCCCAAAAAGAATTATCTAAAAAAAATTCAAAAATGAAGCTTTCCCTTGCAGAATTAAGTTATATTGAAAGAGAAGCAATCAATGATATCAATGGAATTTTAATATATCAGGGTGTATTGGAAGCTTTTATCTCTACATCTAATGATACCATTTCTAAAACTGAAAAATTTGGCGATATAAATAAATATTATGAATATAAATTTAATCATTTTGTCTCTCACAATAATGCCCTGACTACCCTGGATGGAAATTTTAAAATTAACAATACAATACTTCCTTTGTTAAATAAAAAAACTCAAAAACATCTTGCAATGAAACTTGATATGAATAAAGCAATGGTGCTTGAGTCGATGGGTAGAAAAAAAGAAGCCATGGATATTTATTTAGACATTTCTCAAAAAGCATATGAGTATAAAGCAAATGGATTATTCATTATCGCAGGTTATAGAGCTTATGTTTTAGCGAAATCTTTAAATATTGATGCTCAAAAATTATTAAAAAATATTGATTTAACCTTTAAAACAAATCCATATTTAATAAAACAATATATTACAATTTATCAAAATTTAGGCGATATGATATTTGAAGAAAATATCGGTAAAAAACAGTATTATAACGCCATTTACATGGATAATTATAATCGAATGTTAGAACTGCAAGATACGATTGATGTTGTTTTAAGTAAAACAAATTCCGAGTTAATAAAAACATTAAATGCATATAAGGAGTTTGATATAATTGAAGAAATTCTTGCTTCGGATATTGAAAATTTAAAAATTAAAAGAGAATCAACCGAAATACAAGAATCTATTATGGAGCAATTGATAAATAAAAAAAATACTTTAAAACAAAATATTTTAAAAGATCCAGAAATGGCTGGTTTTGCCCTTGCACGTTTTCCTGATATCTTAACTGTAAATGATATAATAAATTTAAAACCAGGATACCTATATCTTATTAAAAGAAATAAAGTAGTAAGTGCTATCTCAAAAAATCCAGATAGCGAAAAACTTGAATATAATTCTTTTATAATAAATGACGAAGAGCTAAACAAATTTATTGACTTGATGAAAAATACAACATTCGATAAAAATAATCAAAATGAAATGAGCAAAGAATTAAATCGCTTCGTTAACTGGATTCGTATTAAACAATTTAAAATAATTTTCCCTGATAAAGCTTTTTCTTTTTTTCCTTTTTCAAAAATATTAAATTACAATGTAGCAACTGAATATACATTTCAGGCCGCAATTCTTTTTGAAAAAAACCAAAGTATCACGAATACTAACTGGATACAAAATGTTAAAAATAGTACTCAGAATATTACTGGAGATAAAAATCACTATATTTATAACTATATAACATCGCCTGAAGATTTTGAAAAATTAAAAATAAAATACAATGCAATTGACTATGAAATTACTGATGATGATTTTTCTGAAAAAAAATCAACGCTACTGAGTAAAATAATAAATAATAATGAAAAAACCTCGATTACTTTTCTTTCTTATAATTTCAAGAATATCGAAAAACTTTCGTTATACATGAACACGCTGAATTTATTATTTGCCGCTTCCAAATCTTCGATGGTCTTCCATACTGCGCATGATCATAAATTTGCATCCGAAACATATTCCAAATTATTAGATCACAAAAATGATCACAATGATGATTTATCATTTGACGGAAATTTAAATGTAATTCAATCCTTTTTTAATATTAATAAAGATGAAAATAAAAATTTTTATATTCAAACTCAAAAACAAGATCTTCAAAACTGTACTTTAAAAGCAGATAAGTTGGCAAAAGGTGAAAATGTACAAGAAGCAATCGTTACATTAAATATGTGCGAAAATATTGATTTTGATTTAAAAAGAAATCAATTGAGTTTTAATAATATTAATATAGAGAATATTAAACCAAATTATGATCTTTTTATCAAGAAAATAGAATTGATGCTGGATAAAAATTCTAGCTACAATATAAATGATATACAAAAAACGTTTGAATCTTTTACAAGCAATGTACATTTAAATGATGATGCGTCTAAAAATGAATTTTCATTAAATATTACAAAATACATTTCTCTTTTATTTGCAAATGGTGAAAAACAAGCAGCCGCAAAAACAATTAAAGATTATCAAGAAAACTATAAACAAAATGACAATGAACTCATTAAAATTATCGACAATTATTTTTCTGGACAAATGCTTAAAGGCGAAATTCAATCTTTTATCACTTCATTACCAAAAGAAATTGAATTGTTTAACCAAAATCAAAATATTTTAAATGATATACCAACTGAAAAAAATGATAAAATTAAATACTTTATTAAAAGTAGCAACCTTTCACAAAGATGGTTTAAATCGCTTCTCATTTCAGGTGAATACTCTATACTCAGTAACATGCTTGTAAACAATACATATAAAATGGATTTATGGGAAGCTATTTCATTTTATGAATCTACCGGTAAAATAGCGCCAACAATTAAAGATACCAGTGAAATTGACTGGATTCGTCAGCTTTGCGAAAATCCCAAAGATACAAATGTATATTTTAATATTTTAAACGAATCAAAAGATGAATATGTAAAAGCATATGCAAGACTGATAGTGATGTTTGATTTAAAAAATTATGATAATATATTTTCAGAATTAAAATTTTTAACAAGTAACCATGAAAATGATATAAAACAGGATTATTACATCAAACAAGCAACCATAAATTATGTATTACATCATATTGATTATTATTCTAGTCCTGAAGATTTTATCAACAATGTTTTAAAATATATTTCATCAATAAAACTTAACGTAGATACCGACAATAAACAACAAATGATATTTCAAAATTTAACGACTCTCGCCATGTCATTAATTATGAAACCAGATGAATTAAATAAATTTCAAAATAACTATAAAGATAATTTATCCGAAGTAAATATTAAATATATTCAATCTCTTAAAAATCTATCATTACAGTACAATCCATATGAAGTAGTTTCTCAGTCACAAAATGATGAAAATTTGCAATTTAACAATAATGAGTTTACGGATTCTCTAACAAAACTTGTAAACAATTCATCAGGTCTTAAAAGTAAAAATATCAACTTTAAAGATTATTCATTATTAATGTTATATAATTTAAAGTCAAAAGTAAATCAAAAAACATTATTTGATTACTTTACTTATGATAGAAATGAAACTGCAATAAATTTTCCTTTTATAAAAAATGTACATGGAATCATTAAAATATATTTTGATCAATATTATTATTGGACATGGAAGAAAGATAAAATTGAATTTGATAAAATCAAGTTTTCTGATGTAGATAAACTACTACAAAAAAATTATGATGATATTTTTTATCTTCCTGCTAAAGATGAATCTATAACAAATAAATTACTGGCTCTTGATGTTGGATTACAATATTTTACAACTTCAACAACCGCAATAGAGAACAGGGAAAATACATTAACAGATACAATTACATGGAGTTTTAACCCTGGGTTAATAAATACTCCAGGTTATTCAATCATGAAAATGTATTTACCGGCTTCACCAACAGAAAACGAAAAACCGGTTAGCATAGGATTAAATTCAGATATTGTTGACGGAAACTCAAATGTATTGATAAATTTTTATTCTCAACCAATGGCTTTAGATTCATTTAAAAAAATCGATGGAAAAAGCTACGGTAATTTTCATATTATTTATACGCAACCTGAGAAGTTAAACGTGTATCTAGTTTTTATGAAAGAATACATCAAGTATATGATTGGAAATAATGAAAAGTCAAATCAACCTGTAATTATTTTTGATTTAGTTTTAAAAAGTATGGAAAAAAATAATATGTTGACAAATGATTTAAAATACATTAAACTAATACAAAAGTAACAATATAAAACAGGTAGAGGAATTAACAATGAAAATTAAAAAATTAAAAAGAAAACGTGGTATGACTCTTATTGAATTGCTCATGGTATTGATCATTATGGGATCTATCCTTGCTATTACCATAAATTCATTAATTAAAAATCAAAACAGGGCAGAAGGAAAATTAAATAAGCTGAAAATGCAGATGGACTGGGCTAAAATAAATTCTGCATTGGTTGATTACAAAAGAACATTTGGAAATTATCCAGATTCAAATACAGGTCTTGAGGCGCTAGTCGAACCGCCAGAAACAGAATCCGGTAACAAAGTTTCATCTTTTATCGATAGAGAATCCATACTTGATCAATGGAAAAAACCTTATCACTATGAAGTTTCTGATGAGGGCTTTAAGGTTTTATCTCTTGGCGCTGATGGTGCAATTGGCGGCGAGGGAATAAATGCAGATGTAGACCTTGCTTCGTTACAATAAAATAAAAGCCTCCCGGGGTTTTACTCTTATAGAACTCATTGTAGTTATTATAATAATTGGTTCACTAATGACCCTGGGGCTTAAATTATTAAAAAGCCTGTGGCAGAAACAATCTAACAGTGTCACATCACTTGAATTTATTCAAGTGATCAATCTCGCCAGACAAAAAGCACTTTCTGAAGGAAGGGTTTTAACTTTAGTTCTTAATAAAGATAAAAATATTATGGAATTATCAAATTACAATGTAAATGATGAGCGAATATCATCAGATAGCGAGTTGCAAAAAAAAGAAACAGAAAATAAAAATAATTCCAAAAATACTTTATTTAGATCGAACCTGCCGCCTGAAATTGAAGATATATATTCGGCTTCAGGAATTAAATTAAATAACCCCGTAATTTTTATTCATTTTTATCCAGACGGTACTTCCGATTCATTTATTCTCAAATACAGCAATCGTACAAAACCATATTTTTTTATTCCCAGAAACGGCGGAAGCGGCGCATACCTTTCAGAAATAAATAATCTTAGTTATGAGAATTAAAATATACAATCAAAAACAGGGGTTTACTTTAATTGAAATTATTATTTCAATTATAATGGCCTCCGCCATCATGGGTATGTTAATATTCATGATCACTTCATCAATGGATTTACGGAAAAAAGCAGTAAGATTAAATACTGCAATATTTTTAAGTGAAAAATTAATGGATGAAATCAAATATACTGATGACCTGGTCGATAAAACCGGCGAATTTGAAAATAATCCGGGATTTAGCTATTCATACTCCATGAATGAAATTGAATATGATCCTTTCAGCGGTATTTCTTCTTCAATAAAAGACAAAGAGCAGGCAATTCTTGAACAACACAGAGCAAGTCAATCTACAGAACTTTCAACAGGATTAACGTTTAAAATGCGTAAATACAATGTCGTTTTATTTTTTCAATCAAAAGAAATTTATACACTTGAATGTCTGCGAGGATTAAAAATTGAACAAACCGCAAAATAAAGGTTTTACTATAATTGAATTGATTATAGTGATCTCTCTTTTATCAGTTTTTTTTCTTGGATTAATGACAACTTACATGCAAATACAAAAACTGTTAAATGTACAATCGAACGCTTCCGTACAAGGTCAGCAGGCAGAAGAATTATACGAAATACTCTCGCATGACATTCAAAACTTGGTTTATGAGAAATGGAATAATGATTATTTTTTTATTGCTCAAAAAAATGTATCCGGCGGTTCAAGAATAGATCGAATAAATTTTATCAGCGGAAGTTTGTATTCTAACCCGGGTATTTTGCAATCCCCGTTTTACAATGTAACATATTTTGGCAAAGTTAATAACGATACTGGAATCATGACTCTTTATCGAAAAGAAGATATGTTTGTTGATTATAAAGAGACCTCTCTGGGTGTCCCTATTCCGGTTCTTGATAATATTTCCGAATTTATCGCTGAGTTTTCTTTAAATGGAAAAGACTGGCAGGATTCATGGGATTATTCATTAAATAAAAGTTTACCAAAATTTATTAAAATTACAATAAAATATTTTCAAAAAGAAGATACAAATAAAGTAGAAAGAACTATTATGTTACAAACATCACCAGGAATATTTATGTAAATTTTTAAACAAGGAAGGTTTTATCAATTCGTAAATTGGCACACGCAGCAGCTTCGTTAATAAAAATACATATCGCATAAAACTACCCCGATACAGATTTTCAATTTAAATTAACCTCCCTGAACTTGCAGCTTTCGTTTGCCAAAATGAAACAAGGTTAACCCGATTGCGTAAGAAATAATAACAAAGAATAATTGTCGTAAAATTGCATGATCCACAGGATATTCATTTTTTAGCAACTTCATCGTTGGCAGGTAAAAAATATACGGATAAGGAGTCCAAAGGGCAATTTTTTTTACAATATCCGGTAACACCTCAAGTGGAATGATGGAACCTGATAGCAACGATACACAAGATGTATTTAATAACCATAATGGAAAATTTTCTACAATATAAAAAGATGCCACGCCAAATGTAAACAAAATTGCATGAAAAATTAAAAATGAAAATAAATAACTAATAAAAAAATAAATATCAATTCCAGGCGGAATGGTAAGATCAAACATCAATGAGCAAATGATGATTAAAGGCAGAAACCTGGAAAATATCTGAAAAATTACTGTACCAACAGCGTCAGCAAGTGTCATAACAGGAAGTGAAATGGGTTTTATTAAATCAAGAGAGATTTCACCGGTTCTAACTCTAGTACCAATCATGTCGCGAGATTTTACAAGGGTGGTTTTAATAAGAGTGACAAACACTGCATAGTTGATCATCAGTTGACGCGTCATGCCAAACCTGGCGCCATTTTCTGGCATTAAAGCTTGCCAGATCGATGTAAAAATAAATATGTACAACAATGCATTAAACAACGATACAAAATATTCAAGCCTGTAAGCCAGATTTCTTTGAAAACTTTTAACAGCCCACTTATAAAAGACAAACATTATTTTTTATACAATTCAGAAAGTATAGTTTCCAACGAATCGCTTTCTAACTGAATGTCAATCACCTTACCCCAATCTGGAATAACTTTAATTAAATCATGATACGATATAATTGCTGTATCTACCTTAATTTCCAAAATATTACCTTTTAAGGATTGAACTGACGCTCCGTCAGGTATTTTACCAATCTTGGGTTTATTTGAATAATTAACTAAAAGTTTTTTTTGACCGCCGTAATTTTTCAGAAACTTTTTAAGAGTACCATCGTATTTTACGGTTCCTTTATCAATTAAAATCAAACGATCAACGATCAATTCAATGTCGTCAATATCATGACTGGTTAAAAGAATAGTAGTTTTTTTTTCTGCATTTACCATTTTAATCAATTCACGAAATCGCGATCTGGCCAGAACATCAAGACCAATGGTTGGTTCATCTAAAAGTAAAACATTGGGATCATGAATCAAAGCTGCGGCAAGATCTGCCCTTACCCGTTGACCGAGAGAAAGTCTGCGAACGGGTTGTCCCCAAAATTCTTTTATATCAAATATATCATTGAAAAAATCAAGATTTTTTTTATAGCGAGCGTTATCTACCTTGTAAATTGATTTCAATAAATCAAAGGATTCGCTTACTGGCAAATCCCACCATAGCTGAGTTCTTTGACCGAACATAACTCCCAGAGTCATTGCAAATTGTTTTCTATCTACACTCGGTACAAAACCAGCTACTTCAATTAACCCCGAAGTCGGGTAAAGAATTCCGCATAAAATTTTAATGGTTGTAGATTTACCGGCGCCATTTGGTCCAACATAGCCTACAATCTCACCTTGATTTATTTTAAAAGAGATATCTTTTATCGCTTCAATTGTTTGATAATCGCGGGAAAATAGCGACATGAGCGCGCCGCCAAGTCCAGGTTTTTTTTTTAAAATCTTAAATTCTTTACATAATTCTTTGACTTCAATTAAAACTTCATTTGAGGACATAGACTTCCATTTTATTTAACGTTTGAATTATTTATTATAAACCTTTAAAATGACTTAAAAGGAGCTGATCGCTTCTTGAAGACTATCTGAAGTTTCAAATATCCTGTCCATCATGGTAACTTTAAAAAGTTCAATTAGCTGGGGATTACAAAACACCATTTTAAGTTCCCCTCCATTTTCATTTAAAAACTGCTTAAAACGCACCAATAATCCCAGGGCGGTACTGCATACTTGATTTACATTTTGTAAATCAAGTATTATGTTTCGCTTTTGATTTTCAAAGAAAGTATAAAGAAGTTCTTCAAGTTCGTCTGTTTCCGTCTGTTGTATATTACCGACCATTTCGATAACGGCAATATTTTCAAGATTATATGTTTTTAGTTTTGATGTTGGATTGTTATTCATAAATTGATCTCTAAAGACCTGCTTGGGGGTTTTATATATTTTATATTTTGAATGTAATATCGTAATTGATTACATTGTCAATTACTATTTACATATGTTTTTAAATCCCTTTTTTCACTATAATTAAATGATTTACTATTCAGTTAATTAGAAGTTTGCCTAAAGATAAAATAATAATAAAAAATGATGTTTACAAGACTTCGATATTTAATCTACTGTTAATAAAAGAGCTTTTAGCATATTAAGAATATCATTATTAAGAGCTTAAAGGAATTCAATGGATTTTAGTTTGTTAAAAAAAGAAGATTTTGATGTAACAAAACTTGGAGAACCTAAATATAAATCGCCCGTTCAAATCATTTCGTTTATAAATGAAAATGAAAGATTTTTGTTTGATATTTCAGAAACCATTGTTCAAAGTTATATTAACGAAAAAAAGCCTTTTTTAACTCTCGAACGTGGCGGGCCACGTGAAAAAATATTTTTTAATCCTGAAACTACAAAAGCCGCTATAGTTACTTGCGGCGGTCTCTGCCCTGGAATTAATAATGTAATCTCTGCAATTACTCTGGAGTTAACTCTTCAATATAAAATTCCTGAAGTGATTGGTTATCGATACGGATTTAAGGGTATTGCTGACAGATCTATGGCTTCACTCAAACTTAACCTTGAAATTGTAAACGGTATAAGTGATATTGGCGGTTCTATTCTTGGTTCCTCAAGAGGACCGCAAGATATTTCATCCATGATAGATCGTTTAATTGAAGATAATGTCGATATCTTGTTTATCATTGGAGGAGATGGTTCCATGAAAGGAGCAGAAGCTTTGTACAATGAAGTACAACGGCGAAGGCTCAAAATATCAATCATTGCAGTTCCAAAAACCATCGACAATGATTTAAACTTCATCAGTAAATCTTTTGGATTTCAAACCGCATATTCTAAAGCAGTCGAATCTATTCGATGCGTACATACAGAAAGCGTCGGATACGAAAACGGCATAGGTATCGTAAAAGTAATGGGACGTCATTCTGGCGCTATTGCAGCATTTGCAACGATCAGCTCAAACGAAGTAAATTTTTGTTTAATTCCTGAAATGGAATTTAAATTGGAAGGCGAAAAAGGTCTTTTTTCCGCTTTACATCAGCGATTATTAAAAAGAGGTCATGCTGTTATTGTAATTGCAGAAGGCGCAGCTCAGGATATCATCCCGCATGGTAATGAAACCGATGCATCAGGAAATAAAAAGCTTATAGATTCGGGAAGCTGGCTGAGGGATCAAATAAAAAGTTATTTTGAAAAAATAAATTTTAATTGTACAATTAAATACATTGATCCAAGTTATATAATTCGATCGGTACCAGCCCTTCCCGATGATGCTCTTTTTTGTACCATTCTTGGTCAATATGCCGCTCATGCAGGCATGTCGGGAAGAACCGGAATGGTCATTGGTCAATGGAATCATTTTTTTGCTCATCTTCCCATTAAACTTGTGATTCAAGAAAGAAAGCTTGTAAACCTGCGCGGGTCTATCTGGAGTTCAGTTCTGGAATCTACCGGTCAAAATATGATTTGCACTGAAATATAGTAAATGGCAATTGACGACCACCAATGAGAGAACATTCGTATAACAGAGTCACGAGATTTTCATGGAAATTTGACATCTTCTGGTTGTGTAATCGTATCTACTCGATACGTCAATCATCCGCTGATGCTATTTGATTTACTGTGTCTGGATAAATGATTATTCATTGAAAACCATATCCAGCGACAGTAAATCGTATCACCGCTTTAATGTGATACGTTCAATCTGTCGGCCAAAGCATCCATTATATGTAAAGCCGCCGGCATGGTTACCATCACGGTAGTGCTGGCAGTATACATGTAAAAAAATATGGTATTACGTCTTTGATGCAATCCTGAACAAAGCCATAACATTGATACGATGCTGGGTATATGCAGAAATATCCATATACCCTAAGTCAGATGAACGACCATAGAAGGTAATAGCGGGAGCATTGAGTATCTGGTATTCTGCGGTTACACCAAATGAACTGGTAATGTTCCATTGCAGGCCAACGGTATAAGAAAATATAGCAAAGATATCTTTGGCAGATGAAAAGGAATTTAAATTCTTACCACCAAAAGCGTAGCCATCCATTTCATTTTCCCGTATAATGCCTGTCCCCTGCCCTTCTTTTAAAGCTTTTGAACTAAAGAACGCATAATTCAAGCTAGCATATGGAAAAAAACGCGGATGAATGGGAATACGAAACAATAAATTCACATCCGTAAAGAAACTCGATATTCTGTAAGTATTAGAAGAAGTAAATGAACTTCCAGAAAGTCTCCAAACTTCATAGCCAACGTTCATACCAAATCCAAATATTGAAGAAAACCAGACATTCATACGAAAACTTACCGGAGGAGCCAGATATGCCTGTTTTACAGTTTGCCTAAAATCATAGATACTTTTCGAATAAATAGTTGAACTGTATAGACGAACATCCTGAGATGCATCGGAAAGTTTTAGTCCACCCACAAAACCAAGGTCCAGTGAAAACCAGCGAAGTCGCTCAGGATCAATATTTTGATATGACGTATTTGAACTCGTATTATTTATCGTTTCCGTTTTATCTTTCCATGTATTTTTTAATTCAAACTGGTTGGCGCCAATGACCTTAAAGGTCTCTGTATCAACTACCTTTATATTAAATTTCAGCATACTTTCTTTAGTAAAAATACTCTGAAATTCGCTATAACTCCCCATAACTATGACATCAGCTCCAAGGCCTTTTCCAATTTTCTTGGCTTTGTCTGAATCGATCACTCCGGTTTGGTTAAATTGTAATTCAGAAAGAAGTTTATCTACTTGAGTTCTTTCAACGACATCAATTTTATGATCGTTAACTATATTGACAATAATATCCTCACTGACTATTTTCCCAGCAGATTCATTTTTTTGGTCAAGCGATTGAAAAGGAAGAATAGCTGCCTTTTTTTTATCATTTCCAGATGTAACGTTTGAAATATATTTTGATGTTTTCTGTACAGGTGAATCAAAAATATTTAATATTTCGAGAGCGGAAAGAGTGCCTGTAAAAATAATTTCAGATGCAATTATAATATAAATTATAATTTTTATAAAATTTCTCATATGAAATTATAGACATTATACACCATTTGTCAATCAAATTGTTATCAAATATATAAAAAATCACTAATCTACCGGTTAACGCCTGATGAAAAATAATTAATTCAATCGTTTAATATAATCGTAGCGGTACGAGTGCAATGCATGATTAATTTTTCCAATTCAAGCGTGAAGCTGTTGGCGCATTAATTTTGAATTTTTGTGAAGCAAAAGAATTTGTAAAATTAAACACAGGAATGTACTTTATCAAATGTGAAAACATACAAATTTTATGAGAGCTGACTAAGATTGAAGATATTTTCGGCTTGTACGAACGATCCATAATCTATACCAATGAAAACGGTTTTTCGAGGGTTCATTTAATTCATTTTGACGATTAAATTCTTTCAATTGAATAATAAACCACGTTGATTAATAAATTGCTGCGTGTGCCAATATACGAAGCGGAAAAATCAACCTTGTTTATAATGACTTTTTTATTTGATAAAATTAATCATCGTCGCTGCTTTTTCCTTCACCGCTTTTTAAGACAGATAAAAAGGCTTCCTGGGGTATTTCAACAGATCCAATCATTTTCATACGTTTTTTACCTTCTTTTTGTTTATCAAGAAGCTTTCGTTTTCGACTGATATCGCCGCCATAACATTTAGCAGTGACGTTTTTACGTAACGCAGAAATATTTTCACGGGCCACAACACGGCTTCCGACAGCTGCCTGCAATGGTATTTGAAACTGGTGTTTTTTAATGATGTTTTTTAACTTTCCGATGATTTCACGGCCTTTCATTTCAGCTGAGCTTTTATGAATGATCATTGAAAGCGCATCAACCTTATGATTATGTACGATGATGTCGAGTTTAACGAGTTCGCTCTTTCTATATTCATACAATTCATAATCAAGTGTCGCATATCCCCGAGAAACGCTTTTTAAACGATCATAAAATTCAAAAATCATTTCGCCAAGCGGCAATAAATAAACTAACTGAACGGTCGTTGAGTCAAGATAATTCATCGAAACATTTTCTCCGCGTTTTTCCTGAAGAAGATTAAGTATGTTTCCCATGTATTCGGCAGGAGTTATAATGTTAATCTTGACGTAGGGCTCTTCAATCGACGTTATAATTCCAGGATCGGGAAATTCTGCAGGGTTATCAATTTTAACCAATCCTTTGGTGGTATGAATATCGTAACTTACAGATGGAGCTGTTGTAATTAAAGTTAAACCAAATTCACGTTCAAGCCTTTCTTGAACGATCTCCATATGCAGAAGTCCAAGATAGCCCACACGGTAACCAAAGCCCAATGCCTCGCTGCTTTCTGGTTCATAAGTAAGAGCTGAGTCGTTTAAAGCAAGTTTTTGAATGGCTTCTTTTAATTCTTCATATTCATCAGAATTAACCGGGAACATACCTGAAAATACCATTGGTTTTATATCTTTATATTTTAATAAAGGAGTATCTGCCGGATCATTTGCATCGGTCAAAGTATCGCCGAGCATGATATCCCCTACGTTTTTTAAGCCCGTAACCATATAACCCACCTCGCCTGAATTTAAAGCTCCAGTTTGTATAAGACTTAACTGACTGATTCCAATTTCGTTAACTACATGCGAGGTCTGTTTTCGCATAAATAAAATTCGATCATTCTTTTTTAGCTTGCCCTCGAAAACACGAACCTTGGCAACCACACCGCGGTAAACATCAAAGTAGGCATCGAACAACAAGGCGCGTAATTTTTTTTCATCGTTGCTCTCTGGCGCAGGAATGTATTTTACAATGGCCTCCATCAAATTGTTTACACCCAGACCTGATTTAGCCGAAACTGGTACTGCTTCATCAGGATTTAAACCAAGGCTTTTGTCGATCTGTTCTTTAATTTTTTCAATATTTGCTGAAGGCAGATCTATTTTATTAATAACCGGTAAAATCATTAAATCAGAGTCAAGGGCAAGGTAGTAATTCGCCAGTGTTTGCGCTTGAATACCCTGGGTTGCATCGATTAAAAGCAATACACCCTCGCAGGCAGCGAGAGATCGCGTAACCTCAAAAGTAAAATCTACATGTCCTGGAGTGTCGATTAAATTAAATAAATACTTTTGTCCGTCCAATGCAGTATAAACAAATGTCGCTGAGTTTGATTTAATGGTAATTCCGCGTTCACGTTCAATATCCATACTGTCAAGAATCTGAGCCTTTTGTGTTCGAGCATCTGTAACTCTTGCAAACTCTAAAATTCGATCAGCAAGCGTACTTTTACCGTGATCTATGTGTGCTATGATGGAAAAATTGCGAATGTGCGATGTCGATATATTTTGATAACCCATATAATCACCAACCCAGCGAAACTTTTTCAACGCTGTCGATGGTTCCTCCAAAAAATAATTTTTCCATATCCAGTAATGAATCTGTAATGTCCGAAACAAATAACTTGATAAATCCGTTATTTGTGGATTCATTTTTTAACCCATTTACATTTAAAAGACCTTCCATCATTGTTGCTGTTTCTACCGATGAATCAATGAGCGTAATTGAAGGGTATAACCTTTGCATCATACCTTTAAGAAGCGGATAATGCGTACAGCCAAGTATAATATAATGAATATCTTCTCGAATGATTTCGTCAAGATATTCTCTAAGTATCATTTCCGTAGCTTTTCGATCAGTAAAGCCTTCTTCTATCAAAGGTACCAACAAAGGACATGCCTTTGAATAAAGGTATACCTCGGGGTTTATTTTTTTTAATGCTGCATCGTATGATCCGCTTTTAATTGTAGAACGTGTAGCGATCACAGCGGCTTTTTCAATCTTTTGCTCTAATATTTGTTGTTGTTTGGTTAAAGCCATTACCCCTGGCTCTACGACGCCCAAAACAGGAATGTCATATTTTTTTCGCATTTCATCAAGGGCATGTGAAGATGCGGTATTACACGCCACCACAATCATTTTAACATTTTGCTCAACTAAAAAATCTTGAATTTCCAGCGAATAACGGATTACGGTCTCGCGTGATTTTGAACCATAGGGTACACGTGCTGTATCGCCAAAATAAATTAAATTTTCATTGGGAAATTTTTTCTTTATTGCGGCAAGAACAGTTAAACCGCCCAAGCCGCTGTCAAAAATTCCTATCGCTCTGTTATCTGCCATTTTATTTAATTTTGAAAAATGTAAAAGACACGAATAAAATACATGGTAAAAAATAAATCTGAATTACGTGAATAAGTCACCTGTCATTAACCTGGTTTTTTTTATATAACATACAATTGTTTTCTTATCTTGTATCCTTCTATCCGCAATGTACTGCAAAATTGTATTATGTAACGGATTTTTCCAGCTCAAAAACTTTATGAAGCAATTTCAAGGCTTTTTCGCCTGCTGCTTTTTCAATAACGCATGAAATTTTTATTTCACTGGTTGAAATCATTTCAATGTTAATTCCCTCGTTTGCAAAGGCGTTAAACATTTTTGCAGCAATTCCGCCATGCGACTTCATACCCACACCAACTGCAGATACAATGGCAATTTCTTTTTCTATGCTCATTAAACCGGTACCCCATTCTTTTAAAAGAAGGTTCAGCGCAATTTCACATTCATCAATGTCTTTTCGAAGCACCGAAAATGAAATCGTGTTTAACTTGTTTTGGCCTGTCGATTGAACAATCATATCCACATTCGCGCCGATTTTTGCCAGTACCTCAAAAACAGCGGCGGCAATTCCCGGACGATCGGGAATGTCGGTTAAACTGATTCTCGATTCGTCGTTTTTCAAGGTCACCCCTGTTACTAATAATTTTTCCATAACTTGCTCCTCAGGAACAACACGGGTTCCTTCTGAATAATGAAAACTTGATCTAACATGAATAATGACATTGTATTTTTTACCAAATTCGACAGATCGAGAATGTAAAACACCAGCTCCCAGCGATGCCAGTTCAAGCATTTCATCATAACTGATTTTTTGCATGAGACGCGCTTCGGGAACTTTATTGGGATCCGTGGTATAAACCCCGTCAACGTCGGTATAAATTTCACATTCTTTTGCGCCAAGAGCAGCAGCAAGAGCTACAGCAGAAGTATCAGACCCGCCTCGGCCAAGGGTCGTGATGTTATCTTCGATATCAACACCTTGAAATCCGGCTACAATACAAACTGTGCCTCGATTAAGCGCATTTTCAAGAACTTTGGTATCAATTTTTTCAATTCTGGCATTAGAAAAATTTTTATCTGTTAAAATTTTTACCTGTGAACCGGTAAATGAAATCGCATCAACTCCATTGGAATGTAATGCCATTGCAAGTAAAGCGATCGAAACCTGTTCGCCTGTAGCCAGCAACATATCCATTTCACGCTTTGGCCGAATATCAGCAACTTCTGTTGCCAGACTAATGAGATTGTTCGTTGTTTTACCCATTGCAGATACAACAACCACAACCTTATGACCCCTGTCATGATAACTTTTAATACGAGCCGCGACATTTCGAATTCGCTCAGGATCGCCTACAGATGTACCGCCAAATTTTTGTACAATTAAATTTTCAATCATATCATTTTAAACAATTTATACCAAACATGATGTTTTTTATATCATACCTACATCATTTAGTGTAAAGGTAATATCGAATTCATAAGACAGGTCGTCAATTCCAGAATTATCAAAACCAGTTTCAAATCAGGCAATTTTAAAATACATTATAAACAAGGATGGTTTTATGAATTCACATATTTGCACACGCAGCAATTTAGTCGGGTTTTACAGATGTTTTAAACAATTATTTTTTTTGGTAAACCTGTAATTCATCTGTGTTTAATTGAATATTGTAAAGTTTGATATATCCAGATTCTTTTATCTTGTTTTCATTGTTTTGTGCAGCATCAAAACTTAAAAAAAAACCTCGCCCTTTCCCCCATTGTTCTTGCCTGCTTTTAAAAATAAACAATAAGTTTGGAACAGAATTTTCAATAAAGTGTTTACAAAACGATGGTCCGGCTTCAACCATTAGATTTATGGCGCCCATTTTATAGGTATAATTCAATATACCTGAAATATCACTATAATCCGATACAAAACAGTTAAAACCCCACGAGGTCATCAATTTTTCCTGTTGAGGATCATCTGTAATAAAAAAGTACGATCCTTCCAAAGAAGCCTGTAAATTTAAATATTCTTTTAAATCATTTTCATTCCAATTTTTATCAAGTCGTGGTAACATAATAAATCTTTTAATATTTTTCCGATATTCATCGGGATAATTTAATTCAAATGCAGAAAGTGATTTTAATAAAAAATTTTCATTTTTTAAATTCAGTGAAAAACTACCATTAAATCGAGAGTTTAATAAAGGCCGGTCTGATAATACAGTTCCAGGGGTAACCAAAATTGAATTAAAAAGTTTTCTGATACGAAAAACAGCCTCCCTGGAAAACGCATTAGAAATTGGACCGCTTTTTCCAGACATTGGAGCAAGCCATCCACTTGAAGTCTGTGCCCATTTTAATATCACTCTTGGTTTTTTATTTTTTTGAGCATAATGGAATGCATCTAAAGTCCATAACAATTCATCTTTAAAATCATCGGAATTATAAAGTTTTACATCAATATTTGATGATCGAAGTTCTTCAGCGCCATTTACTTTATCAGTTTGATCTAAAGAAGCAATAACAACTTTGCTGATTTGATTTTTTTTAATGGCTGTTGTACAGGGTGGAGTTTTTCCAAAGTGATTACAAGGTTCAAGTGTAACATATAGTGTCGAACCAATCAGACTATCGATGCCATGATTTTTTTTAGCTTCTTCAATAGCCATGATCTCCGCATGATGCGAACCATAAACCTGGGTATAACCAGAACCAATGATTTTATTTTTATTACTGACTAATATTGCGCCGACAGGGGGGTTTGGATCAGAATTACCAATAGCATAAATGGATTGCATAAACGCTTCATGCAAATACTTCATACTTTGTTCATTATAAATTATTTTTCAGTATGATCCACTTCTTCATAAGAATATATGAGATAATCTAGTTCTATTAAAATAACAACCTGATCATCAAGTTTAGCTACACCTCGAACAAGCGCTTTTGTATTTTCTCTAACCATATCCGAATTACCTTCAATGCTGTTTTCAGGTACATTGATAACTCGATTTACTTCATCCACTACCATTCCGACAAGTTTAGAATCATGATTTACTACAACAATCCTTGTATACTCGTCATAAGTAACTTCAGGAAGCCCGAACTTTTGCCTTAAACCAATGATGGGTATTATATTTCCACGAAGATTCATTACACCAAGAATAAAATGCGGACTGCGGGGAAGTTTTTTTATAGTTTTCATGCGTATAACTTCCTGCACCTTATCAATTTCCAGTCCATAATCTTCTTTACCTACTCTAAATACAATGATCTGTCTTGATTTATTACTTGCACTTACATTGAAGTCTTCGTCAAACTCGTTTATTTTACGAATACTATTATTTTCTGCCATATATTTCCTTTAATATACACTAAAGTATGTATAATTTTTACTTTTATGCATCTTTTTTTAATGTGTTTATTTTTGATTCCAGCGTTTCTTTATGAATTTTAAATTGGCTTGCTACATCGACTAATTTCTTTATTTTACTCATAAATATTTGCAGTAGCTGATCATCTTCTTCTATTTCTTTGTTACTTTCAATGGAAAGTACTTCAATTTTTTTCATAATTAAATCGAGACTTTCTGTATGAAGTGTCTGATTTTTGGTGATTTCGCTTATTTTCTTTGAAATCATTGCGTTTTTTTGCGCTCTTTCTGCTGTTTCAGATACAGATATTTCCTGAAGAGTTACAGCATCAGCCATGTCAATGATTTCTTTATCGAGTTTTTTCATCATCTCAACGATTTGCTTAAAAAAGCCTTTCGCGCTTTCAACCTTGGTTGAAACATCCACCACCTGCTGAACAGTTTCTTTAATTAATGATGTAATCTCCTGCGCGCTGGTTGCAGATCGCTTTGCCAGTTCTGAAATTTCATTTGCTACCACTGAAAAACCCTGACCATGAACACCAGCTCGAGCAGCTTCGATAGAAGCATTTAACGCAAGTAAGTTCGTCTGATCAGAAATGTTATCAATGATATTAATAATTCCTCGAATTTTTTTTGATGATTCCGAAATTTTTTCAACATTCTTTGCAAATTCATCGATTGTCTGAAGACCTGAATTTGATTTTTGTACAACATTTTTAGCGCTCACGGTAATTTCTAATCTTTTATTACCCGATTCTTCAAAGGATACTCTTAAATTCTCCATTGCAGCTCTATTGGTACTGGCTATGTTTTGTGAGGTAATAACATCCTGATAAACTTCTTCAGAAACACGCGCAATTTGCGTTACTATCGCAGAAGCATCTTTTAGCATATTTTTAGATTTTAATGCAGTTTCCTGCATTATACCCAGATTGTTAAACAGCTTTTTGCCTTCATCCATAACTTCTTTTCCGCTATCTAACATTAACGCCAGCATACCTCGAAAACGATTGACCATCTGATTTATGTTATAAGCTAAAAAGCCTATATCATTTTTATCAATAATTTTAATCGATTCAAATGATAAATCACCCGAAATTGCCTTTTCCATGTTTTCTTCCATTTCCATTATTGGAAAATGAACAAGTTTTTTACTTCTTGAATATGATAAATAACTTGCGGTTGAAGTTACAAAAAGTACAAGCCCAATCAATAAAAGAATCAAATAGTAGAGCGGTTTAAATACTTCATTGGTATCAACTTGAATAACAACTGCTGCATTTAAAAATAAATCTTCCTGTGCACCTAGATTCTCTTTAAGAGTGCTCCAGGCAAACATAACATTTCGATTATGAATTTGCTCAATTCTTGATCCAATTGCATCTGATTTAATATACAATGTCATTGGATTATATTTTTCTTTATTGGCAATGTATTTATTCCAGTCAGAATCTGTACTATATAAAACCTGACCGTCCATACCCAATACATGAGCCTGAATTGTTCTTAACTTCAGGTTTTTTCGATTAAAAGTAATTTTTTTAAATATATTCTTTGATAGTAAAGTGGAGTTTTCAAAAACAACAACACACCCTTTACCGTCAGAAATAGGCTGTGTCCATAAATATACATTTTTAGGAAGAGAGGTTTCATCCGTTTTTAAATTTAATGCGTCCGGATAAAATAATGGAACTTTTGTATTTTTACATTTATAAAACCAGTCTTCGGAAGAATAGTTTTTTCTAACTAAATCGCCCCACCTGGTTTCATTTGTATTATTTCGTTGATTATAAGCAAATACTTTACCGTCACCAGTTAAAATCCAGATGCCCTCCATTTCAATATTACGACTTATGTAATGATTGATTGGTTCTTTTAATAAATTAGGATCATTCCTGGATAATGATCGATGCAATACTTCATTTTCAGAAAATTGCTCTAAAAATTGAGCATGTTTAAGAAGGGATTGCTGAACCATTACTGCGCTGGAATGAGCAATTTCTTCATAATGTTCTTTTGCATCATTTATTACGTATAAACGTCCCATTACAAAAACAACAATTGCTGCAATGGTAGCAATTCCGCCAAGTATAAACGTAATTCCGCCGGTAATTTGCTGTTGAATACTATACTTACGTATAAATGTATCATCTTCAACTAAAATTGATACATCATCAATTTTGTCTGTATTTCCTGAATCATCCTTTTTTTTCATGTACACTCTTGAAATTCATTTACATTTATCATTGAAACAGTAAATGTAAGTAAATTTAATACATTAATTATCGGATGTTTTACGTTTAAAGAAAAGATTATAATCATCCTTCTTGTGTTTTTCTACGATTCTAACCACAAGTGAGGCTACCATTGCTATAATATTTGGCAATACCCAGATAAAAGATACAACATGGTAAAAACCATACACTAATATTGTTTTTGCAAGAGTACTTAATGTAAACCCGATAAAAAAGCTAAAATCATGTTTAAAAAGATTTTGTATAGGTGAAGGAAGTTCTTTTTCTAATTTTTCTTTTTTAAGATATCCGAGTCCAAAATATAATAAAACGGGTAAAATAGCTGAATGAAACAAATAGCTTTCATAATTTTCCCCATATATTCCGCCTATATAGGTAAATATAAAACCGATTATAGACCCAAGTGTTAATACTAAAAATTCTGGAGCCCTCTCATTTGAAGGAAACAAGTTTTTAAATTCAATGTTTAAAATATATCGAATGTTAATCAATTCATCTCTATCGTATTTATCTTTACCCGGAAATAAAATTCGATAGTAATAGTAAATTAAAAGTACTGTAGCCGCACAGATAAAATATATCAACAAAAAAATAAATAATATTAAAATGTCCATATCTTTAATTAAACCCCTTAAGTGTAATTATACAAAGTCAACCCAGCAATCATCTAACACGTATACAATCAACAATTAAAATATTAATTACAAATTATATTTCAATTATTTAATAATATCGACATATATTAATAAACAATAAGTTCCTTTTTATTAATTAGTAAACCTTATTTGAAAATTAACACTTTAAGTCAATAATCCGGTAATCTCTCCTTCTACAATAATTTTTTCTTGTCCATCTCATATCAGATTGATTTTTGGTATAATAATTTAAATCAAGGAAAATTTTCTTTAAATTAAATCATTTATAGCATTATATTACAAAAGTATAAACATAAATGGAGATTTAAGAGACAGTAATAATCAGCATAAATATGAAATCATTTAATAATATCGTAATATTTTTTACATTCTTTTGCAGTTTAACCGCTTCACTATTTTCATTAAGCGTTAATACAGGCGAATTTCCGAACAAATCCCCTGAAGAAGTAAACACCATAGTTTTAAAAACGCTTGATAAACTCGGAAGTAATTATAAATTACAAGAAAAAACAAATGGTTTTACATTTCGATATATAAATCCTTTTTTTAATCTTTATCAATTTGATATATATATTGGCGAATATAAAAGTGGAAGCATGGTAAGGATTGAATCGATTGACAATACCAACAATGCCCTTTTAAGCGCCATTACTACAGAAGCGTACAATACAAAATTTCCTTTTACTCATCATGAAAAAAATATTTTTGTTGGAGATATACTGAGTTTTGTCTTACCTGCTGCAGGAAGTATTTATACCAATATTGACTCCCCTTTAAATATGAAATATTCCTGGCTATTTTCAATTTTATTTCTTGGTATTGACGGTGGACTATTCTGGGCAGGAAGTACAACTTTTTTCACACATAGCTTTGACCCCTTGAGAACAGGTTTAATACCTACAATTGCTTTAATGGGAACATATCGAGTAGCTTACACTTTAATAAATCATTTTAGCATTGTTGCGAATAATAAAATGATTAATTTAGGTTATACGTTTCAATTTGACTAGTAGTGAAAACCATTGAATTACTGAAAACATTTTCTGAGCCGCAACGGTTACGGATTTTAAATTTACTGCAGACTTCTGAATTGAGTGTATCAGAACTTGTCGAAATTCTTTCTTTATCTCAATCAAACGTAAGTCATCATTTAAAAATCCTTAAGGATCAGGGATTAATTGAAATTATTAAAGAAGGCAGTCAAAAATACTACAGGAATATAAAAAACCCCGATCTTTCCGAAAATATTTTAAAAATCTGGGGAGAGTTAAAAAGTTTTGTTAAAGATCCTCAAGAAACAGGCGACGACGAAAGAAAATTAATAAATGTATTAACCAAACGAAATGATACTGATCTTGATAAAACATTCAATGCGTGGCGAAAACAACAGCCAGACATTGTTTTTACCGCAGAAGTAGCCCTTGGAGGCATTTCATCTTCAGGGATAGCCGTCGACATTGGTTGTGGCACTGGTGATTTTTTTAAAATAATTGAAAATACTTTTGATCAAATCATTGGTATTGATATTTCTCAAACACAGTTAGCCATAGCATCAGAAAAAAAAAATACCAATGATAAATTATATCTACTGCAATCAAATGGAGCAAGTATACCTCTTGCTGATGACTCGATAAATACAGTATATTTTAGAATGGCGCTGAGGTTTATAAAGGATCAGCAAGCTGCACTTAATGAAGCTTTAAGAATTTTGAAAAAAAAAGGAAAAATTTCAATTATAGAACAACTGGATTCATCTGGAAATTTTTCACATGATTTTTTTATATCATTTATTAATAAATCAAAAAATGTAAAAATTCAATCGTATAAAACAATTTCGGGCTTATTTTTATGTGTTTTAAAAAAAAATAATTAAAATTATTGTTCCACTGTACCAATATTTTCGATATCTTTTCTTGCAAAAGTATAAATTGACTCTTTAAACATTGGTAAAAATACCTCTGGGTTTAAAACAACAGAAAGATAACGCACTTCAAAATGTAAATGTGGGCCTGTACTATGACCAGAGTTTCCTGAAAAACCAATTAGCTGCCCTTTTCTAACTTTATCACCTTTCTTCACTAGAATCTGTGATAAATGAGCATATATAGTAAGATACGATGAATTGTTATTAACCATAACGGCATTTCCATAATCGCCGAAATATTTAGACTCAGTAACTTCCCCGTCCATTGCAGCTAAAACCATGGTTCCAAGAGAGGCTGCAATATCAATACCAGGGTGAAATTTTCCCCATCGTTTCCCCAGTCTACTGGTTATACGAATTCCTTCAATTGGCCAAATATATTCATTAATTAAAACATCAACCGATAAACGATTAATCCCCTTTTTTTCTAGTTCATGGATATAATTTTGAGAATATGGTATAAATAACCACATAGTTGAATATATTTTTTTACTATTTGCTGGTAAATTATTTATAGAAATGATTTCATCAATACTAGCCTGATAAGCTACGACAAATGTACTTAAATCTAAACCAGGAGAAACTTTTTTCCAGATTCCTGTCATCCCTTGATATGTTTGAATTTCTGAATTATCAATAAAAACTTTTTCTGTGGTTGAATAAGTTTCTACCTCATACTTTACTTTTTGCCAACTGTTTATGGCATCTTCTGCATAAAGTTCTGATTTATTAAAAATAAAAGATATTATTGAAATTAAAATGAAAAAAATCTCTTTTTTTTTCATGGGTCAAATTACAACTTAAATTCAATTTGTCAAACTTATCTACTAACTGATATACCCATGTCCAATAAATGTTCAAAATTATGGATTTTTGTAGCTGCAATATATCAACCAGTAAAACCTTGTCAAGTTTCTGCCAGATTATAAATCACACTTTGCGCGCTTTATATAATCTGGATCTGTTGAAACATCATATAATCGTTGTTTAGTTAAACAACGACATGCTTTTGTAAACCGAGAGCTTTTTCGGAATAGCCAAGCGCAAGCCCAACAATTTGTGAAAGATGTAAAATCCTCATTTTACCACCGCTTTGAACCTTTGCAAGGGCCTCTTTTTGGTAGGCATCTAGTGCCATATGACATAACGGGCAAGGAGTAACAATAAAGTCAGCACCGGCAGTAATTGCTTCATCTAAAGCGGAACCTGAAAGTTTAACAGATTCATCTTCAGCAACCAATAATGTATGAAAACCGCAACATTTATTTTTAGATTCATATTCAACAACATTACCGCCAAGTCTACGAACTAAGTCTTCTAAAGTATGTGGCCTGTTTGGATCGTCATACCCTCCCATTAGAGGAGATGGTCTTAAAATATGGCAACCGTAAAACGGAGCAAAACTTAAATCAGTCAATGGATTTGTAACTTTTTCAGCAAGTTTATCCAAACCATAATCATCGACTAAAACCCATAGTAAATGTTTTACCTCTGATTTTCCTGTATATTCCAGGCCTTCTTCTCTAATTATGGCGTTAACCATTTCTTTCTTCTCTGGTTGTGTATCGAGAATATGTTTAGCATGTCGTAAACCAAGCAAGCATGTATTGCAAGATGTGATCATATCGAGACCTATTTTTTCAGCCAGTGCAATGTTTCGACCATTTATAGCTAAAAACTGATCCGGTGAAGTAAAATCAAGGTTACTACCACCACAACATGTACCCGATTCAAGGGGAACCAGTTCAATTCCAAGATCTTTTTTCCATAAATTCATGGAAGTATCTGCTTCCATGCTCAATGATTCATTGATACAACTTATATAGTATGCGTATTTCATTATATTGTTATCCTATTTTATTTTTTGGAAAATTCTTTTAACATGTTTAATGCCCGGTATCGTATGAACAAATACTTTTGGCATTCTGTTTCTACCTAACATTTTTAAAGCAAATGGTAACATCGAGATCGCTCCAAAAATACCTTTTGTTCGAACTGCAATGGTAGATTCCTTTAACCGACCTACTGATTTAATATCCTGCGTAAAGGCGTAGGCATGTCGATATCCTTCTGAATTTTTCATCCCTCGTAAAAAGGCTTCATTTCTAACACCTTGAATTGCGTCCATAATCGGAATCTTTTTTACACAAGCTTCAACACATCGATAACAATGAGTACAATCCCACATACCGTGGTCTTCATTTAATACCTTCATTCTGTCATTTGAACGAGTATCCCGGCTGTCTTTTACCATTCTATAAGCTTTTAATAAGCCCAGTGGTGAAATGTATTCTCGACTTGATGTCATCATGCTGCATTCAGAATAACAGGCTCCGCATAAAATACAATCCGTTGCGGCATCATAGACCTTAAACTCTGCTTCAGATATAATATGTTCTTTTTTACCAAGATCCTGCTGCTTAATCTTTGGAGTAACCCAGCTGATGTATTTTTCAAGTTTACTGATTACCGGAGTATATTCTACCACCATATCACGAATGATTTCAAAGTTATTCATGGGTTCAATGGTAATGACGTCAGTTTCTTTGCAATTTGGCAGTTCATCCCAAACCTGGGTCGTACACGCAAGCTTTGAAACTCCATTTACTCGCATCGAACACGAACCACATATACCAGCTTGACAATAAAATCGATAAGTCAATGTCGAATCTACGTGATCTTTAATGTAGTTAATGGCTCGTAGTATTGTAACCCCTTTCTCAACACTGATTTTAAAGTCATCGTAGAACGGATGTTGATCAACTTCCGGATTAAACCTGAAAATTTTAAAGTATATATCCTTTTTTTCTTCTGTCATCAGTATGTCCTTGCCTGGAGAGGGTATTTACCCATCGTAACGGGTTTAGTACTTAATGTAATATCTCCCTTTTCGTTCATATGAAAAATGGAATGTTTATGCCATTTTTCATCATCACGTACAGGGAAATCTTCACGACTATGAGAACCACGGCTTTCTTCACGCGCAAGTGCGCCTCGGGCGACAGTTTCTGCCAGTGCTATCATATTTTTTAACTCTAAAACCTGAAACAGGTTTGTGTTAAATACAGCAGAACTGTCATTTACGCGCACATTTTTAAAACGCTCTTTAATAGCCATTATATCTTCGACACCTTTTTCAAGTTTCTTTTTCGTACGATAAATACCCGCATTTGCGCCAAGGGTTTTACCCAGTTCGTCTCGAAGTTCACCATATCTTTCTGTACGGTCATGATGACTATAGCCTTCTATTTCTTTGAGTGACTTTTCAACAGCGCTGGTAGAAATAGCGCCAGGATTAAGTGATGGAGCAAGTTGGGCTGCATGTCGACCAGCCAGTTTGCCAAATACAAGAATATCCAGCAATGAATTTCCGCCTAGTCGGTTAGCTCCATGAACAGAAATACACGAACATTCGCCTACAGCATAGATACCTTGAATTGCTGTTGCGCCATCATTGTTAGCATCAATACCACCCATAGAATAATGAGCCGTAGGCCGAATTGGAATTGGTTCTTTAATCGGATCAACACCCTCAAAATCAATAGCAAGCATTCTAATCTGAGGCAGTCTCTCCAATATGAGATCGGCACCAAGATGACGAAGGTCCAGATGCATATACTGACCTGCGTCAGAATCAAAACCACGACCCTCATTTATTTCAATTTCAATTGAACGGGATACAAGGTCACGAGGTCCAAGCTCCATTTTTTCAGGAGCATAGGTTTTCATAAAACGCTCGCCCTTGTTGTTTACAAGATAACCGCCCTCACCTCGTGCGCCTTCACTGATTAAAAGACCGCTTTTACGCAAACCAGTTGGATGGAACTGAACAAATTCCATATCTTCAACGGCTAGTCCAGCACGCAGTGCCGCAGCAATACCGTCACCGGTACTTCCGGCGGCATTAGACGATTTCTGCCAATACATTTTAGCATATCCGCCTGTGGCAAGAATAACGGATCGCGCAGGCAACGCTTCAATCTTGCCTGTCTGCATGTTCATTACAACAACACCCTGGGCTTTTTGTCCGTCGTGTTCAAGTGACAATAAATAATATTCACTTAAAAAGTGCACACCCTGTCTCAAACATTGCTCAAAAAGAGTGGTTAGTATCGTATGACCTGTTCGGTCGGCACAATAACAACAACGATACTTCTGCGCGCCTCCAAAAGGACGCTGGGCAATGGTACCATCTTCAAGTCTCGAAAATGGTGCGCCAAGATTTTCCAATTCTCGGACCACATAGGGAGCCATTTCACAAAGTATGGTGGCTGCATCTTGATCAGCAAGATAATCGCTGCCTTTAATTGTGTCAAAAATATGAAGATCAATGGTATCATCTTTATGACGATTTGCAAGAGCTGCATTTACCCCGCCTTGAGCTGCAGAAGTATGCGATCTTGTAGGATAAACTTTGCTGACAACAGCAATTTTTAATTTGGGATTGGTTTGCAGGGCTTCCATCGCAGCGTACATACCGCCGCCGCCGGCTCCAACAATGATTATATCGTATGGTTGCATAATTAATATACCTTTTGCAGCGCTTAAATCGCTACGTTTTTATCATCACCTTGTAAATTTTCAACGGCATGAAGGATATCGCTATGAGAAAGTACTCCCATAAGTTTATCATCTTTAACTACAGGAACTCTTCGTATTCCCATACGTTTCATCAGACGAATTGCATATTTAATAGAAAGCGTTGGACTAACCGATACACATGGTTTACTCATAACAAGATGAATTTGCGTATTCCACGGGTCTTTGTGAATGTCTTCTCCTGGATCAATAACCTTCTCAAGAATATCTTTTTCAGTAATGATACCAAATGTATCATCCTGGTTTCTAGGTTCAACAATGATGCTGGTGACAGAAAATTCTTTCATTAAAGCAATTGCATCAGCAACCGTTTGTGAACCTTTTATTGTAGCCACATCGCGCCGCATTAATGCAGAAACGGGGAGAGTTCGTAATTTTATTAGCTTTTCCATGTTAACCCTTAAAAACTTTTTTAACCTGATCTGTCAAATATTTTTACATGATTTTATCGTAAATAACCATAAAAAGTGGACAAAACCTAAATAAGCATATATTATATTAAATTTTTAAAAACATAGAAGGCTTTTTGAAATCGTAAATATTGGCACACGCAGCAAATTCCATTTATAGAAAAATAATTAGGTATCTTTATGGTTTAATTTCTTCTACAAAAGATAAATCTTTTTTATCCAGTACAATGATATTCTTGTCGCTTCTGTTAATATATATTGTGTCTTCAAAAAAACTGATAAATGAATCTCTGTCCATTTTTACGCTTGAAACTTTTTCAAGTTTCAGGTCATAAGTAAAGCGCCCCAGATAATTGCCATCTGGTTGAGAAACAATCACATAAATAAACCCGTCTCTGTCTTCAATAAAACTTCTCCAGAAAACATCATCTTCGCCTTTTTTTATCAAGGTAAGATTATCTTTATCCAGTAAGGCAAGGTTATGTACTGTCGGCTTGCTCTCATTGTGAAGAATCACAACAACCCCTTTTTCATTTAATAAGTATTTACTGCAATCAATTCTTTCAACTGGAGAACGAACAATTACTTTTCTCGTTTTTGGGTCAATGATGATCAAATCATTATCGTAATGACCGTCTATTTCCCACTTGATTACTTTTAAATAATAAAGTTTATCTTTCATTATGCTGTCTTTTTCTTTTTTCAACTCTTCCTGGGTATTTTTCAGCTCTTTTTTGGTTTCTTCAAGTTCTTGAACAGCCTGTTTGGGATTTTTTTCAAGTTCATTTAAATTTTCATCTTTTTTAATTTCTTTTTCGTCTTCTTTAATCTCAGCTTCTTTTGCCTTTACTGCTTGTTCATCTTTCTTGATTTCTTCTTTATTTTTATTGAGATCTTTTTTATCGTTTTCCAATGCTTTTTCTTCACTAACTAACTCTTTTTTTGCAGCCTCTTTAGCATCTTTATCTGGAATTTTTTCTATCTCAGCTTTTTTCTTGTTAAGTTCTACTTCTTTTTTTACAATTTCTTTTTCTTTTTTCTTCGTATCTTCAGTTTTTTTTGCTAGCTCTTTTTGATCTTTTTTTAAATCATCTTTTTTTACCGCTACAATTTTTTTTCTATCGGCAACACCACGATCGCCTTCTGTATTTTTTAAGTTTGAAATAACATTTTTATCTGTAATATTCGATGTATCTAGCCTGGAATTTCCATTTGATAATGGAATAACGACGTGTGATTTTCCATGCCACTCTTTATAACTTCTAGCCAACCCTGCATCATGCGCAGAAAGATAAGATAAAACTTTTTTACTGTATTTTTTTTCAAAATACTCCATATTACCACGATAAACGGCGTTATAATATGTAATGAATGTAGCTAACGTAAAAGCATCCTCATAAGAATAACCATATGCCTCCTGTAAATATCCAGAAAGTATTCTACGGACATTGTAAATGGTATCAACTGTGGCTGCTTTTTCTATTATAAAAATGTCTGCATTTAATTTATCATTTTTGGGTTCTATGGCATGAACTATGGTGTATAAATTCATCCAGTTATATTTTTCGCCTTTAAGGCCTTGCTTTAGGCTTTTACCTATCCCAATGATTTCTTCATGAGTATTTACAATTTTATTTGCTCCGCTGTAATCTTCAAATTCAACAGGAGCCGTTGTTTTAATTTCATCGACATTTACTGTTTGCGAAATTAACGAGACTGGAATTAATAACACTGCAATAAACTTTACTTTTTTTATGTAATACATCGTTTTCATTATCGGTTTTACATAATTTATACCTGATACTTTTCAAATATTTTATTTGAAAGCGTTATCAAATCGCCTAAAACCGTATCAACCTTGTACAATACATACGGTACAATAGAGACTGATTATATCTAACATAGCCCTGCCCCTCGTTTGACCGCGTTTCTCGGTGAATGACGGAATTTACAATCTCAAAATACACCATTAGGAGAAATGTCACTTTTTGGATAAAATCAGGCTACTTTCGGCGAAAATTTTGTTATTATAAGCGATAAGGAT
>Ga0224495_10000321_pt1 | contig 38549 bp, 27 predicted proteins | sample SF_Jul11_sed_USG_FD_168128 | JGI IMG/M metagenome (GOLD analysis project Ga0224495, IMG submission 168128) | Sediment microbial communities from San Francisco Bay, California, United States - SF_Jul11_sed_USGS_4_1 | ecosystem: Environmental > Aquatic > Marine > Sediment | place: USA: California... | reverse complement strand
TACGAGGTTTTTTGGGATAATGAACCCCGGTTTTTCTTTAAACGGCGGCCTGCATGAATCCTTCTTTCCACATCGTCTTCCTTGACCGAGGCACGCTGCCGGTTGCGATACGCACTCCTGAGTTGCCGCTGCAATGGCAGGAACATGAAATCACACTACCGGAACAGGTGGTAGAGCGCCTTGCCCAAGCCGAAGTGGCGATTTCCAACAAGGTGCCGCTGATGGCGGCTTCGCTGGCGCAACTGCCGAAGTTAAAACTCATCGCTGTGGCTGCCACCGGCACCAACAACGTCGATCTGGATTACTGCCGCGAGCATGGGATCGCTGTATGCAACGTCAGCGGCTATTCCACCGATTCGGTGGCGGAGCACGTTTTTGCCCTGTTGCTCGCCCTACGGCGGCAGTTGCACAGCTATCACGCGGACATCCTTGCCGGGGCCTGGCAGCGCTCGGCGCATTTTGCGTTGTTGAGCCATCCGCTGAACGATCTGCATGGCAGCACGCTGGGCATCTTCGGATACGGCCATATTGGTCAGGCGGTGGCGCGCATCGCCGAAGCCTTCGGGATGAAGGTGCTGGTGGCGGAGCACAAGAATGTGACGGGGATTCGCGCAGGCCGCGTGCCGTTCGAGCAGATGCTGGAAGAGGCCGATGTTGTCACGTTGCATTGCCCGCTCACCCCGGAGACGCGCAATCTCATTGGTGAGCCAGAACTGAAGAGAATGAAGCCGACCGCCATCCTTCTCAACCTCGCCCGCGGCGGGTTGGTGGACGAGGCCACGCTGGCACTGGCGCTACGTGAAAAGCGTATCGCCGGGGCAGGGGTGGACGTGCTGACCAGCGAGCCACCGCGTGCGGGCAATCCGCTACTGGAAATGGCCGGCGCGAACTGCATTGTCACGCCTCATATCGCCTGGTCCAGCCAGCAATCACTGGCGCGGCTTGCCGAAGAGATCGTGCTCAACATCGAGGCGTTCTATAAAGGTGAGAAGCGTAACCGCATCGTATAGGGTGATTGATTTATACTGCGCACTTCTTTGTTCGCTGAATATCCATGCTGGAAATTGCCCTGATCGTTGCCGTATTGTTGCTGCTCATCGTCTTACTGGCGATGCAGTTGCGGCAACCTGCGCGTTCGACACAGTTGCTGGAGCAGCAGCACCGCGCGATGCTCACCGACCTGCATGACGGGCTGACCCGGCAGGGCGACCGGATGATCGCTGCACAGGCCGAACATGCGGAGCGGCTGCGGGCGGCGGTCGGCGAAGAGTTGCGCGCCACCCGCGATGCGCTGCATGCACTGCGCAGCGAGATGCTGACGCAAACGCTGGAGAAATTGGCGGAGCAGGGGCGCGCCGACCAGGAGTTGATCCAGAATTCTTTTCGCAATGCGACACAGCATCTGGCAAGCAGCATCGAGACCCTGTCGAAAACGGTGGATGGGAGGCTGGAGCAGATCGGCGGCAAGGTGAACGAACGCCTCGACGAGGGTTTCAAGAAGACCAACGAGACTTTTGTCAGCGTAATGACACGGCTGGCGACGATCGACGAGGCGCAGAAGAAGATCGACGGCCTGACCACCAATATGGTCAGTCTGCAGGAACTGCTTGGCGACAAGCGTTCGCGCGGCGCATTCGGCGAAGTGCAACTGGAAGCGCTGGTGCGCAACATTTTGTCACCCACTGCATATGAGTTTCAGTACACATTGCCCAATGGCAGCCGTGCAGACTGCGTGCTGATGCTGCCCGAGCCGACCGGCATGGTGGCGGTGGATTCCAAGTTCCCGCTGGAAAACTATCACCGCATGTTCGATGGCACCGAGGCAGAGCGCTTGCTGGCATCGCGCCAGTTCAAGGCGGACATCAAAAAACATGTGGACGACATCAGCAGCAAATACATCATTTCCGAGGTGACCTCGGACGGGGCAGTGATGTTCGTGCCGGCCGAGGCGGTGTTTGCCGAGATTCACGCGCATCATCCCGACGTGGTGGATTACGCGATGCAGCGGCGCGTGTGGGTGGTGTCACCGACTACGCTGATGGCGGTGCTGAATACCGCGCGCGCAGTGATGAAGGATGTGGAGACGCGCAAGCAGGTGCATATCATCAAGGACGAACTGGGCAAGCTGGGCAAGGACTTCGGCCTGTTTGACGAACGAATGGACAAACTGGCACGGCACATTGCGCAGGCCAACAAGGATGTCGAGGAGATCAACACCAGCAGGCGAAAGATTACCGACCGTTTCTCGAAAATCGAGCGCGTGGAATTCGAACACCCGGCTGTGCTACCGCAAGCAGATGCTGAATAGTTTGCCGGTGCAATCGTTGGTATGATGCAGGGCTATCGTGATCCGTTATTTTTGAAAACAGAATGAAATTAGCCGTAGCACAAATCAACTGCATGGTCGGTGACCTGGCCGGAAATGCTGCCAAGATCCTTAAATGCGCAGAGCAGGCAAGAGAGCAGGGCGCACAACTCTTGTTGACCCCGGAATTAAGCTTGTGCGGTTATCCGCCTGAAGATCTGTTGCTGCGGGATGGTTTCTATTACGCCAGTGCGCAAGCACTGAATGATCTTGCTGGAAGGGTTTCCGGGATAGCTGTGGTGGTGGGTCACCCGCATGAACAGGATGGCAAGCGCTATAACGCGGCTTCGTTACTCCGGGATGGCGCAGTGGCTGCGACCTATTTCAAGCAATTTTTACCGAACTATGCGGTGTTCTATGAAAACCGGTATTTCGAGCATGGAGCAGAGCCCTGCGTTTTCGAAATAAACGGCATCCGGTTTGCGCTCAGTATCTGTGCGGATATATGGAGGCCGGAGGCGGCTCTTCGTGCACGCAATGCCGGGGCACAGGTGCTGCTGGTATTGAATGCATCGCCTTTTACCATCCGCAAACAGGCGGCACGCTACGGAATCATTCGCGAGCGCATCGCCGATACCGGTTTGGCGGTGGTTTATGCCAACATGGTGGGCGGTCAGGACGAGCTGGTTTTTGATGGCGCTTCTTTTGCCATGGATCAGTATGGCGCCCTGACTGCGCAGAGCAGGCAGTTCGAGGAAGAAGTCTTGATGCTGGAGATACGGGAGGATTTGCGCCCGACCGGGGAAATGGGCGCAATATTGGGTGAAGAGGCAGGCGTTTATCGCGCACTGTGTCTTGGCGTGCGTGATTACATCGGCAAGAACCGCTTTCCGGGTGCTTTGCTGGGATTGTCGGGCGGGATCGATTCCGCATTGACCCTGGCGGTCGCGGTCGATGCGCTGGGAGCGGAAAAAGTCCATGCGGTGATGATGCAGTCGCCCTACACCGCGCAGATCAGCCTGGAGGATTCGCGCGAGATGGTGAACAGGATCGGGGTGCGCTATGACGAGCTCCCCATCGAGGCGACATTCCAGAGCTTATTGAACACGTTGCAGGGCCCGTTCGCCGGGCGTGCAGCGGACACCACCGAGGAAAACTTGCAGGCGCGCATCCGCGGCACCCTGTTGATGGCTTTGTCGAACAAATTCGGTTCGCTGGTGCTGACCACCGGCAACAAATCCGAAATGACCGTGGGTTATGCCACACTCTACGGAGATATGGCAGGTGGTTTTGCGGTGCTCAAGGATGTCAGCAAGACGCTGGTATATCGTCTTGCGCGCTATCGCAATTCACTGGGGCAGGTGATTCCGGAGCGGATCATCACGCGACCGCCGAGCGCCGAATTGCGTCCCGATCAGACAGACCAGGACAGCCTGCCGCCCTACGACGTGCTGGATGCCATCATGGAGTTCTATGTCGAAAGGAACCTCTCGATTCCGGAAATCATCGAGCGCGGCTACAGCGAAGCCGATGTGAGGCGTGTCGTGCATCTGATCCGCATCAGCGAATACAAACGCCGCCAGTCTGCAGTGGGTATCCGCGTTACGGAGCGCAGCTACGGCAAGGACTGGAGATATCCGATCACGGTGCGTTATGTGGATAATTATTAACCAGATGAGCGGCTATTATGGTAGCTCAGTATCCATTAATTAGTGCCGGGTGATTTGTAGATATCCTTTGTTTTATAATTCCAAATATTGCGGGCAAGTTGTGGTTATTTCGAGAGATAAGCTTTCGTCAGAAAGCACATCATTTTTTGATGCTACATAAAATGCTGCGATTGCCATTATCCGCTCCAACGGGTTAGAATTCACTAGTTTGACAATCAACGGGATGTATTATTTTTACCTGTTTGAGTAGGTGGTTCGATGACGCCTCTTCTGAATAATTTAGCGTTTAATCACAATGGTTGATGTTGTATGTTAATTTCTGATGAAATGTGTATCAACAAATTTTAGAATGATTATAAAAACAGTAGGTTTAACGTTCCCGTTGGAAGTTTCTTTGGAGAATGGCGGCAAATGCAGTGAGTAATTCCATGAAAACAGCGCGCACGCCCTTTTCAATTACATATTCTGTGTGGAAGGCACTTTTTCTGCGCGAGGCTGTTAGCCGCCTGTCGACAGGACGCGCCGCATGGCTGTGGCTGTTATTGGAGCCATTATTCCAAATCGTGATCATGCTATCCATTTATGCGGTTATTCGCATGCGCACGGTGGGCGGAATCAATACTACCCTCTGGTTAATGGTCGGATTACTGGCCTTTTTTATGTTCAAGCGCACTGGCACGCAAACTCAAAATGCTGTGAATTCCAATAAAGGACTTTTTACTTACCGGCAAGTTAAACCGGTAGATACTGTATTGGTGCGCGCCACTCTGGAAGGTTTGATCACTATACTTGTCGCCGCCATTTTGTTTGGCGGTGCCGTCCTGTTCGGAATTAACACGCTTCCAGTTGATCCGCTATCTGTGCTGGAGGCATTTTTTGGGTTATGGTTACTAGGCTTGGGGTTTGGATTAATGGCCTCGGTGGCTGGCGAGTTGATACCCGAGGTAGAAAAAATCATTGGCTTTATGATGACCCCATTATATTTTGTTTCCGGCCTCATCTTCCCCATCACAATCATTCCCCAACCTTATCGTGACTGGGTATTGCTCAATCCAGTGGTGCATGGAGTAGAAGCGGCACGGCTGGGTTTTGCACCCTACTATCATGCTGTATCCGGGCTTAGTATTGCCTATCTCTACGGTTTTTCCTTGGCGAGTATTTTCATTGGGCTGGCACTACATGTCCGTTTTGCGACAAGGTTGATATCACAATGATCATCGTTGACGATGTCTACAAACGCTATCAAACTGACCATGGGCCAGGCAAGTGGGTTTTGCAGGGAGTTTCCTTCACTATTCCGCCCAAAGTCAGCGTGGGGCTTGTCGGTTGCAATGGCGCGGGCAAATCTACACTGTTGCGCTTGGTTGGCGGAGTCGATACGCCCAATCGTGGAAGTGTAGAGCGCTGCTGCCGTGTTTCTTGGCCGATGGGCTTTGGTGGCGGGCTGCAAGGCGCGCTTACCGGGCGACAAAATGCAAAATTCGTATGCCGTGTTCACGGACACGAGGATGATATTCCAGATCGATTGGCCTATATTCAGGATTTCGCTGACTTGGGTGAGTCCTTTGACGAACCCGTCAAAACTTACTCAACAGGCATGAAGTCTCGACTTCAGTTCGGTCTATCATTAGCTTTTAATTTTGATGTTTATATTTCAGACGAAGTGACTGCCGCGGGTGACGCTTTTTTCAAGGAGAAGGCTGCGACTGCCTTCAAAAGCTTGGCTGATCATGCCAGCCTCATCATGGTTTCGCACGGCGTAGGCACATTAAGACAATTTTGTACCGCCGGTATCTGGCTAAATGAAGGCCATGCTTATTGGTTCGACGATATAAGCGATGCACTCAAGGAATACAAGAAAAGTCAGTTAAATCATCAAATGGATAATTTGATACGCAAACAAACATCGAAAAATCAAGAGGAAGCTGCTTTAGAGATTGAGAAAACAAAGCTGATTCAGACAGCTTTCGTTGTTTTAGAGAAAGGGATGAGTGGTTCGCCTGAAAAAGTTTGCCACGAAGAGGGGGAACGAATTATTTTAGCGGCGATGCAAATTGGAATGGAATTGGTTGGTGTGTGGCAGCTTGACAAGCTTGGTTATCAACTCAAACCGAACGTAACGCCGACGTTAATAAAATATAGCCCACCCCACAAAAAGCACATGGATTTTTACGAGCTGCATAGCCAGTGTGTGAAAATAATTGAGAATGCCAAATGATGCAGCGCCTTTTTCAAAGCAGATATGCCCAAGCGGCTTTAAGATTGGCTAGCTGGGGGCAGGAATGGTTGATGCCAGTGTTGCTGCGCCGCCGTATCTTCGGAGCGGCTCTGGTAGTCTCATTCCTGGCAGCTTTTTACTGGGGGCTCATCGCATCCGATCGCTACGTCTCCGAAGCGCATATCATTATTCAGCAAACCGATTTGTCTGGCGGACAAGGCGTGGATTTTGGCAGCCTGCTGGGAACTGGTGGTAACCATGCTGACCAGATGCTGTTACGCGATCATCTGCTCTCCGTTGATATGCTCAAGAAACTCGATGCTAAGCTGAATCTGAGAGCCCACTACAGCGATTGGCATCGTGATCCGCTTTCGCGCATGTGGTTTAAAGATACGCCGATTGAATTGTTTCACCGCTATTTCCTTTCCATGGTCAACATCGAGTTTGACGATTATGCAGGTGTTTTGGTTATAAAAGCGCAAGGCTATGACCCGAAGACTGCCCATGCGATTGTCACTACGTTATTGGAAGAAGGGGAGGGTTATATGAACTCCTTGGCGCACAATCTTGCGCAAAATCAGGTGGCATTTCTTGAAAAGCAGACTGAAAAAATGGGGGAGCGGGTCATTCAGGCACGCCAAGCAGTGCTTAACTTTCAAAACAGGAAGGGTTTGGCTTCCCCTCAAAGTACGGCAGAAAATCTTGCGGCAATCATTAATCGCCTTGAGGGGCAACTTACTGACCTACGTACACGCAGGGCTGTTATGCAGAGTTATTTGATGCCCAACAACACAAATATCGTTGAACTTAATCAGCAGATATCTGCTGTCGAAAAGCAGATCAGTCGAGAGCAGAAGCGGCTTGTCTCTCCCGGCGGCAAAATGTTGAACAGCGCAGTGGAAGAATATCAGCGTCTTCAAATGAATGCCGAGTTCGCACAGGATATATACAAAACCGCATTGGTTGCCTTGGAGCAGGGGCGTATCGAAGCCTCCCGCACGCTCAAGAAGGTATCCATGCTGCAAGCCCCCACGGAACCTCAGTATCCGTTAGAACCGCGCAGAGTTTACAATATTATTGTTTTCATTTTAGTCACGCTGCTGTTGGCGGGAGTCGTGCACCTGCTTGCCGCAATCATACGCGACCACAAGGACTGAAACCATGACACTCCTACCTGATAAATTACTACGTGTTGATTCACTAATGCCAATAACGTTTACACACTTGATCCATACTTGTTTCAAGCATGCTTTACTGATTGGCCAATTATGTTGGGGGATTGCGGAGACAGGAAGTGCGAAGCAAATCTTAAGATGCTTTATGCGCAGTTTAAAATTAACATCCCTTTCAATTCTTCTGCTGGCTGAATTTGCAACTGCTGCACTTGCAGCCAACGGAGACTCTTACAGCCTGGATCAAGCGCTTAATTTTCGAACGGATCAACAGCAGGCCGTTGCACCACCTCAAGTGGCTCCTGCTCAATCCAATATACCTGCGTCAGGAAATAAACCACAGTTACCGCAAAGTTTTGATTATTCAGCAAACCTGAAAAGCGATGTTTTCGGTGCAAATCTTTTTACCGGGGCATTCGCACGTCAAGGCGCAAACCAATTCAATCCGGATTACGCCATCTCGATGGGAGACAATGTTCAGATACGTCTGTGGGGCGCTTTCGAATATGATGCGCTTCTCACAGTTGACCCGAAGGGCAATATATTTCTACCTCATGTTGGCCCCGTGCCGTTGTTAGGTGTACGTAACCAGGATCTTCAGCGAGTAGTCGATTCCGCCGTAGGCAAAGTCTTTCGCAACAACGTCAATAGTTATGCCAGTCTGGCCGCAGCCCAACCTGTGCGTGTGTTTGTCAGTGGTTTCGTCAATCGCCCAGGCTTGTATAGCGGTACCAGTATGGCCAGCCTGCTGCATTACCTCGATCAAGCTGGCGGTATCGACCCGGAGCGTGGTTCTTTCCTTAATGTCAAGGTCATGCGCGGCGAACAGATTCGCGCTACCGTCAACCTTTATGATTTTCTGCTGGAAGGCCGTTTACAGCTCATTCAGTTAGCCGATGGCGAGGTTATTTTTGTCTCGCAGCGCCAGAACACACTCAAGGTGAGCGGTTTGGCAGAAAACGCCAAGCGTTTCGAATTCAACAATACCGCGCAGACTGTGGCCGATATTATCAAGATGGCCAAGCCTCGTGCTCAAGCTACCCACGTTCGAGTAGTGCGTAATACAGGACCTGTAAGGAATACCGAGTACTACCCTTTGACCGATGCCAACCTGGTAGCTCTGCAAAACGGCGATGAACTTGAGTTTACTGCGGATAAAAGGAACGGCTCTATTACTGTGCGTGTTGAAGGCGAACACGACAGTGCTCAAGAATATGTGCTGCCAGATGGTGTCCGATTAGGCGAAGTCATCAAACAGATTCATTTTTCCGAGCGATCTGACGTAGCCAGTTTGCAGCTATTTCGCCAAAGTGTGAAAGATCGGCAAAAGCAGATGCTGCAAACCTCGCTTAAAAGCCTCGAAGCCGCAGCACTTACGGCGCGCTCTGGAACCAGCGAAGAGGCTCGTTTGCGCAAAGATGAAGCCGATCTGATTTTGAAATGGGTGGAGCGTGCCCAAATGATCGAGCCCTCCGGTCAGGTGCTTATCTCGCAGTCCAAGAATCAGGATGAGTTGCTGCTGGAAAACGGCGATATCATTCGTATTCCCACCAAGGATGGCTTGGTCTTGGTAAGCGGCGAAGTGCTGTTTCCCAACGCTATTGCCTTTGAGCACAAGCTGGACATGGATGATTATCTGAGCCGCGCTGGGGGATATACACAAAATGCTGATGCTTCACGTATCGTTATCGCCCACCGCGACGGCAGTTTTGACGATAGTGATGGTACTATACGTCCAGGCGATGAAATTCTGGTGCTGCCCAAGATTGATGTTAAGTCACGACAGATATGGAGAGAAATGACGCAGATTATCTACCAGATTGCCGTGAGTGCGAAGATTGTGCTAGGGCTCTAAAAAGCCTTAATCCAACTTAAGGCATGCGCATTTGCTAGCTTAATTTTCACCAACCGTTTGTTCAGATCTTGTCGATAGGCATGAATTGCATGTTATTCTTCTTGAAAAAGGAAATATTTTCTGGGATTTTGTGCCAGAAACTACGATGTGTGCTGAGAGTGAAAATTGATGAGAGCATTGATTTGCGGAATAAATGGTCAGGATGGCAGCTTTCTTGCTAAGCTGTTGCTTGAAAAATGCTACGAGGTCTGGGGGACCTCTAGGGATGCGCAAACTTCGTTGCTGAATAATCTTCAGGCGCTGGATGTGGCCGAGCGGGTAAATGTTATTTCCATGGCGCCCAACGATTTTCGGAGCGTGTTAACCGCCGTGGATCAGAGTGATCCTGACGAAATATATTACTTGTCTGGACAAAGTTCGGTAGGACTTTCGTTTGAGCAGCCAGCTGAAACGCTGGAGAGTATTGTAACGGGTGTTCTCAACATGCTTGAAGTCATCCGGCTGAGAAAGAAATCTGTCCGGTTCTATAATGCTGGATCCAGCGAATGTTTTGGCGATACCGGCGACACGCCGGCTGATGAGAACGCTTCGTTTAAGCCACTTAGTCCCTATGCGGTCGCAAAGGCATCTGCCCATTGGCTGGTGGCCAATTATCGCCAATCATATGGCTTACATGCTAGCACCGGGATATTGTTTAACCATGAATCGCCACTTCGCCCACGGCGCTTTGTAACCCAAAAAATTATTCAGGCAGCCAAGCGGATAGCGGCAGGCAGTGACGAACGGCTAGTGCTTGGCAGGCTCGATATCAAGCGGGATTGGGGGTGGGCGCCAGAGTATGTGGATGCCATGTGGCGCATGCTGCAACTTGAAACTCCGGAGGATCTGGTTATCGCCACAGGACATACTTATAGCCTTGAAGAGTTCGTGGCAGCAGCATTTGCCATGTACGGACTGGAGTGGAGAAATTACGTTGACATATCAGAAGCATTTTTCAGGCCGTCAGATATACTGGTAAGCATGGCTGATCCAAGCCATGCTGCGAGAGTAATTTCGTGGCATGCAACGAATAAAATGCCCAATGTTGTTAAACTTATGTCTAAATAATTATTATTGTGTGATTAGCGATTTGCCCTGCTTAGCAAGTATTTCATGATTTTGCGTACTTTAAATATAAGCACTCAAATTGCATATAATTAATTCTCTTATGGGATGATTAAAAAATGAAAAAAGCATTAATCACCGGTGTCACTGGCCAGGATGGGGCGTACCTGTCCGAGTTCCTTCTGAACAAGGGTTACGAAGTGCACGGTATCAAACGCCGCAGTTCCCTGTTCAACACCGCGCGCATCGATCATCTGTTTCACGACGAGCATGAGAAGGGCAAGCCTTTCTTCCTGCATCACGGCGATATGACCGACTCCTCGAGCCTGACGCATATCATCCAGAAAGTACAACCTGACGAGATCTACAATCTGGCAGCACAGAGCCACGTAGCAGTGTCGTTCGAGGAGCCGGAATATACGGCCAATTCGGATGCGCTGGGCGCCTTGCGCATCCTGGAAGCGATGCGCATTCTCGGTCTGGAAAAAAAGACCCGCTTTTACCAGGCTTCGACATCCGAGCTTTACGGACTGGTCCAGGAGATACCCCAGAAGGAAACCACGCCGTTCTATCCGCGTAGCCCGTATGCGGTAGCCAAGCTGTATGCCTACTGGATCACGGTGAATTATCGTGAGGCATATGGCATGTATGCCTGCAACGGCATCCTGTTCAATCACGAGTCGCCTGTGCGGGGCGAGACATTCGTCACGCGAAAGATAACCCGCGCATTGGCACGCATCAAGCTTGGCCTGCAGGATTGCCTTTATCTGGGTAACCTGAATTCCCTGCGGGATTGGGGGCATGCCAAGGACTACATAGAGATGCAATGGTTGATGCTGCAGCAGGAAAAGCCTGAAGACTTTGTCATTGCCACGGGCGCGCAGTACAGCGTGCGCGATTTCGTAAACTCTGCGGCCAGGGAACTTGGGATGTCTGTCACCTGGAAGGGCGAGGGCGTCGATGAGAAAGGTTACGATGCCTCCGGCAAGTGTATCGTTGCCGTCGATCCCCGTTATTTCAGGCCAACCGAAGTTGAAACCCTTTTGGGGGATGCCAGCAAGGCGAAAGACAAGCTTGGCTGGACACCAAAGATCAGTTTCGATGAGTTGGTGGCTGAAATGGTCCGCGAGGATCTCAAGGGTGCAGAGCGCGATGAACTGGTGAAGAAGCATGGTTATGCCATACCGGGTAATCATGGATAAAAATGGGTAATCGCACAAGAATCTATGTGGCAGGACACCAGGGCATGGTGGGGTCGGCCATTGTGCGGCAGCTGCAGGCAAGGGGCGGGTGCGAGATCGTGACACGCACCCATGCCGATCTGGATCTGGTCAACCAGGCGGATGTGCAGGAATTTTTCCGAACTGAGCGCATTGACCAGGTCTATCTTGCGGCTGCAAAAGTGGGCGGAATCCATGCCAACAATACTTATCCAGCCGAGTTCATCTATGAGAACCTGATGGTGGAATGCAATGTCATACACGCGGCCCATTTGAATGGTGTGCAGAAACTGCTTTTTCTGGGCTCGTCATGCATCTATCCGAAGGCGGTTGAGCAGCCGATGCGTGAGGAAGCACTGTTGACTGGCGTGCTGGAGGCGACGAACGAGCCTTATGCGGTTGCGAAGATCGCCGGAATCAAGTTGTGCGAGAGCTACAACCGGCAATATGGCCGGGATTACCGTTCGGTCATGCCGACGAACCTGTATGGACCCCACGATAATTACCATCCGGAAAACTCGCATGTCATTCCCGCCCTGATCCGGCGCTTTTATGAGGCCGTTCAGTCTGATGCGGATGAGGTGGTGATCTGGGGCAGCGGTAAACCGATGCGGGAATTCCTGCATGTCGACGATATGGCCGAGGCGAGTGTGTATGTGATGGAACTGGATGATGCGGTTTATCGTTTGAATACCAAACCCATGTTGTCACACATCAATGTCGGCACAGGAGTGGATTGCACGATACGCGAGTTGGCTGAAACAGTGGCCAAGGTGGCCGGGTTCAAGGGGAGGCTGGTTTTTGATGCGACAAAACCGGATGGCACACCTCGCAAGTTGATGGATGTATCCCGCCTGAAGGCGCTTGGTTGGCAGCCACATTTTGGCCTGGAAGATGGCCTGCGTGATGCCTACCAGTGGTTCATTGATAATCAGGATCATTTTCGTGGCTGATTGCTCATTGGACTTGTGGAGATTTTAAAATACTAGCGGCTGTTAGCCGCAGGAGGGGCTGCGCAATCGCGCTGATTTTTTGTGCGTCAGTATGAAAAGCTGCTACAACTACGGCCTGAGACTATTTTGGCGCTTAATGATTTTTATATGCGCTGTTTCATTTGAGAAAAAGAGTTCTGGATATGTACGGTTATTACAGTAATTGATCGTATAGATGTTCTATATGGATCATTTTCAATGTTAATATCCAGTATTTCTTACAGCGGCGCCTGCACCCGCCTTTGGCGGGTTTTACGTGAAATGCACCCAAGCTTTTCATCCACTAGTCCGATGGTGAGTTTTTACAACAGCAAATGCAAATGTTTGGCATGCTGCGAATTTCAATAAAATTTAATTAGATTATACGTAAATGAATTTGAGAATTATTTATACTGAGATTCCCGGAGTGTTAATCATCGAGCCAAAAGTTTTCGGTGACCAACGTGGATTCTTCATGGAAACATGGAATCAAGTCAGTTATGCAGCAGTTGGAATAACTGCAACTTTCGTGCAGGATAACCTTTCCTTTTCAAGGAAAGGTGTCCTGCGTGGTCTGCATTTTCAGAAGCCTGATACACAGGGCAAGTTGGTATATGTGCTTCAGGGAGAGGTCTTTGATGTTGCGGTTGATATTCGCCATGGCTCGCCTACTTTTGGGAAATCGGTCAACGTCACTCTTTCCGCTGACAACAAACGGCAGCTATATATACCGCCGGGCTTCGCGCATGGATTCTGCGTTACATCAGAAACGGCATTATTCGCCTATAAATGTACTGAAAAATACAATCCACAGGCAGAAGCAACCATATTGTGGAATGATCCATCCTTGAATATTCAGTGGCCAATCATGAATCCGGAAATATCAGAGAAAGATGCTCGTGGAATCAAATTGGCCGATTTTTCCAAAGACAAACTACCGTGTTATGAGGATTGACAGCAGAGTTATCAATAAAGCTATGCCCAATGGGCCGATGTTCAATCAGGAATACACATCGAATATAATAGCGCCACATTAAAGAAATATGGCAGAACCCAAGGATATTCAACATGATTATGGTAACTGGTAGCGCTGGTTTTATCGGTACAAACTTTGTTCTGAATTGGTTCAAGCAACATGATGAGGCCGTTATCAGCCTGGACAAGCTGACTTACGCGGGCAACCTTGAGAACTTGGCTTCTATCAAAGAAAATGTGCGTCATACCTTTATGCAGGGTGACATCGGCGACGTTCAGCTGGTAAGCAGGATATTGGATGAGCATCGCCCGCGAGCGGTCATCAATTTTGCGGCAGAAAGTCATGTTGACCGCTCGATTCACGGCCCGGAAGATTTTATTCAAACCAACATCGTCGGCACCTTTCATTTGCTGGAGGCGGTGCGTGCCTATTGGTCTGGCCTGGATGCCACAGAAAAAACCGGCTTTCGCTTTCTGCATGTTTCCACTGATGAAGTTTACGGATCGCTTGCGAAAAACGAGCCCGCCTTCAGCGAAACGCACCGCTACGAACCCAACAGCCCTTACTCAGCCAGCAAGGCCGCCAGCGACCATCTGGTGCGCGCCTACCATCACACCTACGGTCTGCCGGGATTGACTACAAATTGCTCTAATAATTATGGCCCGTATCACTTCCCGGAAAAGCTTATCCCGCTGATGATCGTAAACGCGCTCGCAGGAAAATCGCTTCCGGTGTATGGGGATGGGCAGCAAATTCGCGATTGGCTTTACGTAGCTGACCATTGTGCAGCAATACGCTGCGTCCTTGAAAAAGGCAAGCCTGGCGAGGTTTACAACATCGGCGGGTGGAATGAAAAGGCAAACCTTGACATTGTGCATACGGTATGCGCACTGCTTGATGAGTTACGCCCAAGAAGCGATGGCAAGCCTTACCATGACCAGATCACTTTTGTGACTGACCGCCCTGGCCATGATCGCCGGTACGCCATTGATGCACGCAAAATTGAGCGTGAACTGGGGTGGAAGCCCGTCGAGACTTTTGAGACCGGCATACGCAAGACAGTTCAGTGGTATCTGGACAATCAAAGCTGGGTGCAAAATGTACAGTCCGGGGCTTACAGGCAATGGGTTGAAAAGAACTACTCGGAACGGGGTCAGTGAAAATTCTTCTGTTTGGCAAGAACGGCCAGGTAGGCTGGGAGCTACAACGCAGCCTTGCGCCGCTGGGTGAACTGGTTGCCCTGGATACTGATAGTACCGAGCTTTGTGGCGATTTTATCGATCTGGAAGGCATTGCTGGAACCGTTCGTTCAGTAGCGCCGGATGTGATTGTCAATGCCGCAGCCCACACTGCAGTTGATAAGGCTGAGAGCGAACCGGAGCTTGCACGCACCATTAATGCGCTTGCACCTAGCATACTGGCACAAGAAGCCAGGCGCGGCGATGCGCTGATGATTCATTACTCCACTGACTATGTATTTGATGGCAGCGGCATGACGCCATGGCGGGAAACAGATACGACTGCTCCCCTCAATGTGTATGGATCAACCAAGCTGGAAGGTGAACAGCGTATTTATCAGTCGGGTTGCAGACACCTCGTTTTTCGTACCAGCTGGGTGTATGGCACACGCGGTGGTAACTTTGCCAAAACCATGCTGCGCTTGGCCCAGGAACGCGACAGTCTTAGCGTCATCAATGACCAGATAGGCGCACCCACTGGAGCGGAGCTGCTGGCCGATGTAACGTCGCATGCCATCCGTGTTGCGCAGCGGAAACCAGGAGTATCCGGCCTTTACCATCTGGTAGCAGGAGGCGAGACTTCATGGCATGGCTATGCCAGTTTCGTCCTCGACTTTGCGCATCGCTCAGGCACCCCGCTTAAAGTTACCGCAGAAACTATACAGGCTGTACCCACCAGTTCCTTCCCTACACCGGCCAAGCGCCCGCACAATTCACGCATGGATACGGCGAAACTGCAAGACACCTTCAAATTAACCCTGCCAATGTGGCAAAATGGCGTAGTTCGCATGCTTACAGAAATTATGGAAAAACGATTATGAATCAACGCAAAGGCATCATTCTCGCCGGAGGCTCCGGTACACGCTTGCATCCGGTTACCATGGCAGTATCAAAGCAGCTTTTGCCTGTATACGACAAGCCGATGATTTATTACCCGCTGAGTACGTTGATGCTGGCAGGCATACGCGATGTGCTGATTATCTCGACACCGCAAGATACCCCGCTTTTTCAACTCCTGTTGGGCGATGGCAGCGCATGGGGCATGAATCTGCAGTATGCCGTGCAACCCTCACCGGACGGCTTGGCGCAGGCATTCATCATCGGTCGTGACTTCATTGGCAAAGATCCTTCCGCGCTGGTGCTGGGAGACAACATTTTCTATGGACATTCCTTCCAGGAGCAATTGAACAACGCCATGCAACGTGCTGAAGGCGCAACCGTCTTTGCCTATCATGTGCGCGACCCAGAGCGTTATGGGGTCGTTGAGTTCGACAACAACGGGCATGCTATTTCACTGGAAGAAAAACCAGAAAAGCCAAAATCTAGCTATGCCGTCACCGGATTGTATTTTTACGATAACGAAATTGTGGATATTGCTGCTCACCTCAAACCTTCGGCTCGCGGCGAGTTGGAAATTACTGATGTTAACCGTATCTATCTTGAACGCAACAAATTATCAGTTGAAATCATGGGTCGCGGTTATGCATGGTTGGACACCGGAACGCATGAATCATTGCTTGAAGCCAGCCACTTCATCCAGACCATCGAGCATCGACAAGGGCTGAAAATAGCCTGCCCGGAAGAGGTTGCGTATCGGCAATGCTTTATTGATGCGGCTCAACTTGAGAAGCTTGCTGCTCCGTTACTGAAAAGCGGGTACGGCATTTACTTGATGGAAGTGCTTAATGAAAAAGGCGTTCCGGAATGAATCCAGAGAAGCCTTGTACTGTAACAATTTTTAAAAAATATGGGAAAAGTACATAAGTTCTTGCCGTAGCTTTTTGTGTGTGTATTTGAATTTAGGAAATTATCCAATGAGCGATAACAAGATTTCGCATCTGACAACCACGTTGGCTTCATTTGAATTAGCCGGGATTAACCCAATTACGCCGCTTGCGCTGCGTTCGATGTTCTGGCGACCAAACTACCTCGAGCAGTCTGCATGGCTGGAGCATATCCCATTCGCCTTCTGGCTTGCAGAGGCGCATCATCCAAGAGTGCTGGTGGAACTTGGCGCACATTCCGGGGTGGCTTACTTCGCTTTTTGCCAAGGGATCAGTAGGCTTGGCCTTAATACCCGCTGCTTTGCGGTGGATACATGGAAAGATAATGGGCAAATATACGACAAACTGAGTGCTCATAATGATGCGCAGTATTCCGGATTTTCCCGGTTGGTGCGTAGCACCTTTGACGATGTGCTGGAAAATTTCAGCAACGATTCGGTAGACCTGTTGCACATTGATGTACTGCATAATTTCGAGACTATTAAGCAAACATTCGAAGCCTGGCTGCCAAAACTTTCCAATAATGCGGTGGTGATTCTTCATGGAACCAATATCCGTGAAAAACATAACGGGATTTTCAAGTATTTCGAAGAGCTGAAAGAGCAGTACCCTTGGTTCGAATTTAGCCACGGACAGGGTTTGGGAATACTAGGTATAGGCAAGGAACAAAATGAAATTTTAAGCAGTCTTTTTAACATGACTGGCAACGATGCATCTACACAAGTAGTGCGTGAGGTATTTTCCCGCTTGGGGCGCGCATGCACAGACAGTCTGGGGGCAATAAATAACCAAATAATAGTCGACGAGCTGACCCATCAGGTAGAAAACCAAAGAAAATTATGTGAAGAATTCAAGATATCGTTTGAAGAGACAAAAAAAGATCTGGAGAGCCGCAAAAGAGAAGCCATAGAGGTAAAAACCAAGCTGCAAAACCAGATCGAACAACATGCGGCGGAGCAGGGGCAGTTAAACGAGCGGATAAACCTTCTTCAGGAAACCAGACAGGAGCTAAAAATTGAAGTTGAACGGCTTCAAGGCAGAGTTGAAACTGCTTTTGTACGCCTAGCCGAAAAAGGGCAGGAGTTGAATAGATTGGCGCTGGAAAGCGCGGAATTTCAAAAGCAAATTTACATATACAGTGAACATGCAAAAGAAAAAGAAAAAAAACTGACAGAAATGGATCTTGCGTTGCAAGATGCACGAAACAGCAATTCTCATCTGACTCAGATCGTGGCAGCGAGAGAACATGCTCTGACTGAGTACAAAACTCACACCGAACAGCTCGAGCAAGCGCTGACCGAGTACAAAACTCACACCGAACAGCTCGAGCAAGCGCTGACCGAGTACAAAACTCGCACCGAACAGCTCGAGCAAGCGCTGACCGAGTACAAAACTCGCACCGAACAGCTCGAGCAGGCGCTGACCGAGTACAAAACTCACACCGAACAGCTCGAGCAGGCGCTACAAGATACGCGAAATAGTAACGCGAATCTGACTCAGGTTGTTGCTGAGAAAGAAAAATTGGTTGCTAAACTTGATGCAGAAAACAAGAGAGCTTCTGAAGAGATAGATTCACTTTCTAACAAATTGAATGAGCGTTTTGTTGAATTGGCGACACTGACAAATTTACTAATAGCTCGCGATTCCGCAATACGAACAAAGGATCAGCATATTGAAAATGAGAGGCAAAGAACGGCGCGATTGAAAAAATCCATCTCGTGGAAAATAACATCTCCAATACGTGCGTTTGCCAGAACGTTCAGGTTGGCGGGAAAAAAAACTAGCTCTATAGGCTCACAAATTAAGCTAGTTGAGCAATCTGGCCTGTTTGAATCGCGTTGGTACCGAGATCAATATCCAGATGTTGCAGACACAGGAATGGAACCAATCGAGCATTACCTTCGATACGGGGCTGCTGAAGGTCGTGATCCGGGGCCGAATTTTAATACCAAATGGTATTTGGATACATACAGTGATATTGCAGAAGCAGGTGTAAATCCGTTAGTGCACTATATTAAAGTTGGCAAACAAGAAGGACGCCAGCCAGTTCAAAGGCGGGCAGAGAATTGAGTTTGAATGATGATTGATCCAGAATTGGGAAAAGCAACTGCGTTGTTAAAAGAGTCCGGCTTATTTGATGAGCCGTGGTATATGGAGCAGTATCCGGATGTCCAGCTAATTGGCTTGGGCGCGATAGAACACTATTTGAAATATGGCTGGATCATGGGCAGAGACCCTAGCCCGGGGTTTTCTACAAAGGATTATTTGCGACTTTATCCTGATGTGGCAAATGCCAGCGTCAATCCGTTATTTCATTACGCAACACAAGGTATTACCGAGGGGAGATTGCCAACCGACCCACATAAGCATGAAATGTCACCGAGCCAGTTTCTATATGTGCCCTTGCTGAAAGAACAGCCTCTATCCAAAAAACGCGCAAAACTGATCTGCTTCTATTTGCCACAATTCCATCCAATACCAGAAAATAATAAATGGTGGGGAGAAGATTTTACAGAATGGACCAATGTCAAACCCGCGCAACCTCAGTTTGTAGGCCACTATCAGCCTCATGTGCCGGATGAGCTTGGCTATTACAACCTGCTTGATACGTCAACACAACGACGCCAAATAGAGTTGGCGAAGCTGTATGGCATTGAAGGATTCTGCTTTTACTTCTACTGGTTTGGCGGCAAACGGCTGTTGGAAAAACCCATCGAGAATTATCTCGATGACACAAGTCTTAATTTTCCATTTTGCCTCTGCTGGGCAAATGAAAACTGGAGTCGTCGCTGGGACGGTTTGGACAGCGAAATACTCATGGCCCAGCGGCACTCGCCAGAAGATGATCTCGCCTTTATTCAGCATGTTAGCAAATACATGCGTGACTCCCGCTACATCCGGGTTGACAACAAGCCATTGCTGCTGGTTTACCGACCTAATCTGCTGCCTTCTGCCAAGGAAACCGCAAATCGTTGGCGTACTTGGTGTCGCAATAACGGCATCGGAGAAATATACCTCGCTTACACACAGTCTTTCGAGGTTGCTGACCCGGCGCAATATAACTATGATGCGGCAATTGAATTCCCGCCAAACAATTCTGCTCCTCCAAACATTACTGACAAAGTTACGCCGATTGTCGATAACTTTGGGGTAACGGTTTACGACTGGAAAATATTCGTTGAGCGTAGCGAGCATTATCAGCGCCCTGGCTACATGCTGTATCGAAGCGTTTGCCCTAACTGGGACAATACTGCGCGGCGAAAGAACAACAGCACAGTTTTTCTGAATAGCAGCCCTGTGCTTTTTCGGCGCTGGCTGGAAAATGCCATTCAGGATACAGAATCTAGAATTGCAAACCCCGATAATCGCCTGATTTTTTGCAATGCATGGAATGAATGGGCAGAGGGTGCACATCTGGAGCCTGATGCCCAGTATGGCTATGCCTATTTACAAGCCACACGAGACGCGCTCAGCAAAGATGAAAGCGCGGAAAAACCTTCCATCCTGATTGTATCCCACGATTGCCATCCGCACGGAGCGCAATTTTTGATTCTGAAAATAGCCCTGCAATTCCAGGCAAATGGCTATCTGGTTGCCATTTTGACTTTGGATGGCGGCAGTTTATTCAATGATTTTGAAAAAATTGGACGTACCCTCAATGCCAGAGAGGCCAGTGAACAAAAAGTGCAAGCATTCCTAGCCGACCTTCGTGCAGACGGCACTGTGGATGCAATTACCAGTACAGTAGTCAGTGGAAGCGTGGTGCCGCAACTGAAATCACTTGGTTATCGAGTGCTCAGCCTGATTCACGAATTGCCTGGCGTGATTCGTGATATGCATCAAGAAACAAATGCTAAAGCAATCGTGGGATTTGCCGACAAAGTCGTCTTCCCGGCTTCGTTGGTGTACCAGCGATTCTGTGAAATCGCACCGGTTGCGGCAGATAAAGTCGTAATTCGTCCACAAGGTGTGTTGCGAAAGAACCCCTACAAGCATCGCAAAGAGGAGGCTCGCCGCATTATCTGTGAAAAGCATCATTTGCCAGAAGGCACACAGATCGTTTTGAATGTTGCCTATGCTGATTTGCGCAAAGGTGCCGACTTGTTTGTTGATATCGCCGCCCAAACGCTCAGGATAAGACCAAACACTGCTTTCATCTGGGTGGGTCATCCTGAGCAGAACTTGCAGCCAAAGATTGTCCAGCGTATCAGCGAGCTGGGTTTGCAGAATCGCGTCCTGTTCGTTGGCTTTGACCGTGAGCCAATGACCTATTATGCGGCGGCAGACGTCTATGCGCTGACATCGCGCGAAGATCCGTTCCCTAACGTCGTCCTTGAGTCTGCAGAAGTGGCTGTACCTGTCGTTGCTTTTGACGGCGCATCAGGTGCCAGCGAATTCATTCTCGAGCAAGGTGGTCGTCTTGCCAATTATTTGGATGTTCAAAGCTTCAGCCAGAAACTCTGTGATTTGCTCTCCAACCCTAAGAGTGAACCCAAGAAACCTGTAGGGTCGTTGCAGCAATATGTGCTAGACATACTTCATCACCTGAATGGCCAACCACGTATATCGGTGATTGTGCCAAACTACAACTACGGGCGGCACATGGTTGCGCGGTTGGACAGTATATGCAGCCAGAGTATAGCCATCTATGAACTGATCGTGCTTGATGACAAATCAAGCGACAATAGCGTGGAAGTAATCAAAGATTACCTCAAGAATGCGGAGGTTGATAGCCAATTAATCGTCAACGATAGCAATTCTGGATCTGTTTTCCGGCAATGGAAAAAAGGCATGGAACAATGCAAAGGTGATTTGGTTTGGATTGCTGAGGCTGATGATCTTGCTGATCCCCTTTTTTTAAATGAGCTAGTACAGGCATTTAACGATCCTTCTGTGGTGCTTGCTTATTGTCAGTCCAGGCAAATAGACCAAAACGGTATTGTACTGGCAGATAACTACCTAGAGTACACCAAGGATGTCTCTGACATCTGGCTAACCAGCTATATTCGTGAAGGTAATGAGGAAATTAAAGAAGCACTTAGTATCAAGAATGTCATTCCGAATGTTAGTGGCGTACTGTTTAGACGTGACGCACTGGAACAGGCACTCAAAACGATAGGCGACAAGTTGTTTGACTATAGCGTTGCAGGAGACTGGTTGATTTATTTGCATATATTGACTCTAGGAAAAATTTTTTTCAGTAACAAATCGCTGAATGATCATCGCCGCCATACCAGCAGTGTGACAAAATCCATAAACGACGAACTTCATTTTCAGGAAGTTTGCGATATGCAAAATATTGCTTTGGCATTATCTAACCCATCAACCCAGTCAATTGCCAAGGCGGATGCTTATATCGAATATTTGCTTAAACACTTCGGCCTTTCCCATGAAGTAAAAAATGGAACGCACAATGGCGTTAGACAATCGATATAACAATGTCGTTATGATGAACGCCCATAATTTTTATGGGGACAACCATGTGGAAACACATGTAGCGCATGGATATGAGTGTTTGCATGGGTAGTGAACGTAATAATAAAAGTTGTCTTATTATTGGAGGCGGCGGATATATCGGTTCTTACTTGGTTCCGTTGCTCATCGCCACGGGACGACGGGTAACGGTATTGGGACGAAAACCCACACCTTCTTATGACCTGCCAGTTGAGGCGAATTATGTTCAGGGAAGTTTCTCTGATCTCGGGCTATTAACAAGCCTGCTGGATAACCACCATGAAGTGATTCATCTCGCTTACGCCACAGTACCGAATACATCATACGATAATCCTCTGGCAGATTTGCTAGAGAACCTACCGCCTACGGTTCAGCTTTTTTCCGAAATCGCCGCAAGAGGTGGGCTGCTTGTTCTGATTTCCTCTGGAGGCACCGTATATGGCGAGGCAATTACGTTGCCCATTTCAGAGAGCCATCCAACGAGACCGATATCGCCCTACGGAGTAACCAAACTTACTTTGGAAAAATACGCGCACCTCTATGCAGCTACGCATGGTTTGCAAGTAATTTGCATACGGCCCTCAAACGCCTTTGGGGAGGGTCAGCGCCCGTTTATCGGGCAAGGATTTATAGCGACAGCTATGGCATCTGCTCTGCAGGGAAAAACGATCACGATTTACGGCGAGCGCGGCTCTGTCAGGGACTATGTTCATGTGGCTGATCTCGCCAGTGGCGTCGCGCTGGCCTTGGAGTATGCACAGCCCGGCGAAACATATAATCTGGGCTCGGGAATAGGGCGTAGTAATGTTGATGTGTTGGAAGCGATTGCTACATTAATTAATCAATTGGGCAGCAAAGTGCAAGTTGAACATAAACCACCTCGACCTTTCGATGTGAAAGCCAATATACTTGCCAGTTTAGCTCTTGAACGGCAGACTGGTTGGGCACCTCGTATAACATTTGAAGAAGGTTTATCACGTTACTTCAATTGGCTCAATAGGAAAAGTCACGACAAATGTTGAAAGAAGTGATCGTAGGTTTGTAGGTGGTATATGCAGGAGAAAATTATACTGAATGGCAATCCTCCATGTCTAAATTAGAAAAATTTACTTCTAATTTAAGCTCATTTCCGGTGGAATTACCTTTTCAAGCTTCAAATTTTAACTTTACGTTATAATTAAAAATTGAGTTAAAAAGAAGATGTTAATGAAAAACGATATTGCTGTAGTAATTACAACCATAAATCCGCCAACTGAGGCTTTGCTTACATGGGCTGGCAAGTTCCATACTATCGTAGTACCAGACAAAAAAACACCGATCACCACCTTCCAATCCAGCCCTGTTTCATTGCTACCATTAAACGAAATATATGGATTAAAACAATTACCTTGGAATCACTATTGTCGGAAGAATCTAGGATATTTGCATGCAGCACATAAAGGCTTCAGTTATATCCTAGATACCGACGACGATACATTTTACGATGGAGTTCGACACCCTCTCGAATTTGGCAATAAGGTGCACTTTGCAACAAGTGAGTCTTCATTCGTTAATGTATATAAACTTAGGTATAACAAAAAAATTATATGGCCAAGAGGTTTTCCGTTAGATTCTCTGCAAGCATTACCAATGCGCAACACCAGTAAACAAGATGAACATAGGTATGACATTGTCCAATATCTGATCAATGGCGACACTGACGTAGACGCCATACACCGTTTAGTTTTTGGGGTGTCTGATATTAATTTCGAATCATCTGGAAACATAGACATCATTCCACCAGGTTATATATGCCCTTTTAATTCGCAGCTTACATTGTTTGGCAAGGAAGTTTTCCCCACGCTCTATTTGCCCTGCACGGTAACTTTCCGATTCACTGATATCCTTAGAGGTATTATTGCAAAAAGAGTCCTTGATGCATCCGGTCTAACTTTGGCTTTCGCAGACTCTATTGGCTTTCAGGTTCGAAACCAACACAACTATATGGATGACTTTCATTCCGAGATTCCATGCTATACGCAGACGCGCTTGGCGTGGGACTCGTTAGGGGAGCTAAATGGAAACTCAATCGTGGCTAATATGCGTTTGGCTTATCAGATACTGTGTGAAAAAGGTATCGTTCAAAAACTGGAGGCTGAAATTCTCGATAAATGGTTAAGCGCCATGCCCAACTGTGGTGGGCAGGCATAGAGATGAGATTAATAAATCTGCAAATAAACGATGGATTTATTCAAGCTCAAACTAGTCAAGGCTTACAAAAAATTGAAGATCCATTTTCAAAGAGTAAACTGCTGGATTACAACAGGTTGGCGAACGCTGGTACGTACCTGCCGTTATTTATACTTCAAAATGACAAATTTGATAATTCTAAATATAGACTGATTTTTCTAATCAAGGATAATCTAGAGCAGGCAATATCATGGAATCTGGATAATAGGTTTTCCTATAAAAGCCAGGAGAGAGTTAATCTTAATCTAATTAGCGAACTTTTTAGTTTTTATAAATTAAAACCAGAAACGAGTTGGGCGCTGAAAGAGCTGGAGAATACAGAATGGTTTCATTTTGTTAAAGACATAATAAATACAAGATTCACAGCGCACAGAAAGCTAACATTTGAAAATTTTAATTTCAACGGAATTTTTACTGAAGTAGGAGCTGTTCAGGGACTTTGGGCTGGCATTAGATCGGCTGAAAAAACATGGACTATCACACCTCTTGATTTGGAGCATGTGATAAATGACTTGGCAATCAATTCAGAGATTGCCAAGAATACGCTAGCAATCTGGCGAAAAATATCAAATGCCCCACCCAAATTAAAGGAATTTATGGATACGACCATAGATTCTTCGGACAAAATAGCTGTTAAAGGCCAACGCTATTTTAAAATGATACATCACACATGGCTTATCGGACTTTTAAAAGAGCTTTTTTTCATTTTTAATCACAGCCACATTTGTTTTTCTCCTGTATCAAACCAGTGGATATTGTCAAAAAAGTCTATTTTGGTTGCCGACAGGGAAAAATCATTTAGATTGTGCTTATACGAAGAAGATTCTTCGCAATTCATAGAAATCAGAGATGTTGGTTTTCTCAATTGCACTAATGGATTTATTTTTCCGCTGTTTTCTCTGCCAGGAATCAGGACAAGCAATGCTGCAACTTGGTTTAGAAATGACACAACAGATCCAATTCTTTGGAAGCATGCGATCCCGGCGTTGATTAATTCAATTGATGACACTAGCAAAGAAAAGTATTTGATAGCCAACAACAGTACCAAAATTAATCTAGGGCACTTTTTATGGAATGATCTTTCTGGAATCGCCAACTTTCTTAAGATCATTCATGCAAATAATTTTAATGCAGATTTATTAGTGGCCACACTAGCAAAAAAAGGAAATAAATTTTCACCACTGAGTTACGCAGAGATATGTCAAGATTTCTTGCAATTCGAAAAAAAAACAGACCAAGTCTCTATATTGGAAATGCCCAACACCCTTCAGTTTGAAACTGATCATTGGGCCGTATGTTTTAAATCGCTATTTATCGAGAAGCCTATTGTTGATTCATATATTCGTTTTTTTGATGAAAAACTTAAGAAATCCCCAAGCTTAGATATTGGCATGCAATTCGTTCATAAATGGGGCGGTAAACGTTATATATTTTTCAATGTCCGCACCCATAATAAGGCCCTCTTAAATATTAATGACTGCATATCGTCGCTCATAGATCGCATTAAGGAGAATAATCTTAAAGACATTGTTTTACTTTTTGAAGGGGACACAAGTGGAAGCGAAATATTAGAAGGACTGGTTGAATTATGTCGTGCGAACGACATTTCGTCAGAATATTTCATAAATATTACAGCATATGAATTGTTTTCATTGCTTCGTATTGCGAACCTGGTAGTTGCACCGATTGGCAGTGGACTTGTTATTCCAACATGGATATTAAATAGATTATGTTTAGTATATGCAGATCCTGGGCATCTATCTCAGCTAATGTGGTGGGACATCATTTCAGGGATGACGCATAATGTTTATAAATTTTCGGCTGATCAAATTCATCCAATTGATGACTCATTATATTCGTCCTATACAATTCAGCCGTCCGTTTTTGGAAAAAAGATTATTCAATTAATGGAAACACAAATTGCATCTAAACTTGCAGAATCAAGCGCTATTTGAATGATTTCAGTATTTTTATCGATATCACTTACAGTTGCCCTATGACAAAGTCATGGTTGGACTTACTTGCAGCAATTTACATGTAAAAAGGTACTTGGAATGAATTTTGTAATTCATCTCGGATGGCACAAGGCTGGCATAACTTCTATTCAGCATCTACTTCTTAAGAACAAGCAGAAGTTCATTGACCAAAAGCAATTTATTGCCCAGCGATTGGCCTGTTATCTGGCATATATCATAACTTTGCATGGACTTTTCAAAAGGAATCAAAATCTACCTGGAAAATTGGGCAGCGCCTGCTTATGGGTCAGGGGTTTTTTGTATCAGCAATTGTTTTTGCTCTATAGGGATATCCAATCACGATTTACAGGGATCGGTGTACTAACAAAAGTTATGGTTATATGGCTGATATTTCCTAAGGTTTGGAGGTAGTTTGTGTGTACCTGCAAGTTGTTGGTAATTGTGAAAATGAGTTAAATCAAGAGGCGGAATAGACATGAATAAAAAGCTATACATCCACATCGGCTGGCATAAAACAGGCTCCTCATCAATTCAAGATTTTTTGTTAAAGAATAGACAAAAATTAATTGATCTTGAAAAAACGTATTATCCAAAGGAAGGCATGCTTATCTGCGCACACCATCCTATCGTTTGGGCGTTCCAAAATAAAAAAATTTCACCTTGGGGTGCCGTAGAAATACCACCAGAAGGACCAGAAAGATTCATCAAGGATATTCATGAAGCAGCCACATTAAATAATTATGAAACAATAATACTGAGTTCAGAAGAATTTTGTGTGCTTAACAAAACTCAAATAGATCATTTGCGTATTGCTCTTGAGAGAAGTAATTTTGATGTGAAAATTATCGCATACATCAGGCGACAGGATCAACTCATTGAATCAGCGTACAACATGGGGGTCAAATGGTGGGGGAGCAGAATTACAAAAACGTTCTCGGAATATGTGGCAGCCCACACACCTTTTATTAGTTATACAGCCATTTTGAAAAATTGGGTTGATGTTTTTGGAATTAATAATGTGATTATTCGCCCTTTCAGCCATGATAAACTGGAAAAAGGAGACGTGCGTATAGATTTTTGCAATACAATAAATGTCGATTGGGGTGCATTAGACATTACAGATGGAAAGTTGAACGATTCACTGGCATCACAAACGCTCGAGTTTTTACGAGTCCTGAATAACACGGATATGAGCCGTGATGAGAACATAAGAATTGTGGCAAAGTTATTTGAGTATGAAGAATGCCAGAACTTGCCCAAATGCATTCTTTTTACACCAGAAGAAAGAATTGCTTTTATGGAGAGCCTTAATGAACCAAATAAGGCTTTGGTGAAATTTACAAACGATTTAGATTTTTTATTTCTCCCGAATGAAAAGCCTCCAGAAAGGAATTTGAAGCCGCTGTCGCTGGTAGAATTTAATGCAATATATCAATTCGTAACTCGACCGGCAGAATAAATAGAACAAAGCCATTTACATTAATAATTGTTAAGGAATTAATTTGTATATTTTTCAGCATGATGGTTTTTGTCTGATTTGTGAAGCAAAAGTCACTTTTACATCTACACAAAAGTGGTTTAGAGATTTTCTTCTCTGCCCTCTATGCGGATCAATACCACGTGAGAGAGCGTTGATAAAAGTTATTTCAGACTGTTATCCAAATTATAGGGAGCTTAGCATTCACGAGTCGTCACCTGGCAACCGTGGCGCCAGTATAAAATTACAAAAAGAATGTAGTCTTTATTCTGCTTCGCATTATTACCCTGATATCACTCCAGGAACAATACACCCCAAAAGTCAATTTCGATGCGAAAATCTTGAATCCCTTACTTTCCCTGATAACTCATTTGACCTTCTTGTTACTCAAGATGTAATGGAACACATCTTCGATCCGGTAAAAGCATTCAAGGAAATTGCACGTGTACTTAAGCCAGGAGGAGCCCATATTTTTACAGTACCGCTGATCAATAAGAGCAATAAGAGTGAATGTTGGGCTTCGCGTAAAGATGATGGCGAGATAGTTTATCACCATGAGCCACAGTATCATGGGAATCCTGTGGATGCCAAGGGTGCATTGGTTACAATGCACTGGGGGTATGACATCGCAAGTTATATATCTGATGTGGCAAAAACGCCTACAACTATATTCATGATCGATAATATCGATCTAGGCATACGCGCTGAATACATTGATGTATTAGCTAGTTGGAAATAATATTTTTATTTGTCTGATTTATTTTTGTAACTCATTTGGGGAAAATATGAATATTGATAGACTTAACGCACTCTGGTCAGCTTACCGTATGAGGCAGATCGACATGACGATGCATCCGAATGATCGTATGGATCTCATGAATGCCCACAACGGTATTGAGTACCATGTCGTGGGAGAATCTGGAGCGAAAATTATCTACTCTGCTCTAACAATTGCACCAACAGAAAATATTTGGAGAGTTCTTGATTTTGGATGTGGTCACGGCCGCATAGCACGCCACCTGCGCGGCCTTTTCCCGAGCGGGGATATGTATTTTCTTGATATTGACCCTGGCGCATCACAGTTTTGCGCGGCACAGTTTGGCGGCGAAGCTGTGCAAGCTCATACAGATTTTTCAGAACTTGATCTGCCAAACAATATTGATTTAATCTGGCTTGGCTCTGTATTTACTCATATTGATGATCGGCGTATACGCATCCTGTTTGACAAATTAACGAAATCTCTATCTCGAGGCGGAATTCTAGTTGGAACTTTTCATGGAAGCTTTGCTATTAAGCGCCACGCAGTAAAACCAATGATCGACGAGGCCAAGTGGAAAACAATTATGGATGGATATGAATCATCAGGCATTGGATGGGCACACTATGATGGCGCTAGTGGAGCTGGAGACTGGGGCCTATCGCTGACGAGTCCTGGTTATGTTATGAGTCTAGCTGAAGTTAACCAGAATATTCGCTTGGTAGGTTATTTTGACAAAGCCTGGGCAAACTTCCACGATGTCGCGATTTGGACTAGGCTTTGATAATTTTTTAGGTCTCCCATATGGGATAGCGTAAACTTTAAACATTTAGATAAATTGGTAAAGTGAATGTAAGATGGACTCTGTATCGTAAATACATAGCTGGCTGATTCTGGCGTGCTTTCGCGTGCTCAACATGAAAAAGCGAAAGGAAGCAATAAACAATAGGGAGCATTTCACTTAGCTTATCTAAGACAGATTAGCCTAATCTACAAGATGGAGGCAAAAACTTTCAGATATTTCGGGCGCATCATTTTCCCTTTTGTGATCAGTATCCGATTAAAGACCATGGGTATCCCTGCGTATTGATCAATGGATTTTTCAATATTCACTATCACGATAAAGCTGGCCTTGCTGCCGCTAAGGCACTAGCTATCAAAATAATGGGCACTGAAAAAATGGTTTGTTACAGCATAGAAGAAATTTTCTGGCCCCAAGGAAATTTTCAATTCAGCTTGTCTTAGAGGTACATTCCAAGGGTTGGGTGTTCTAGGCATTAGCTATTCAGATGCGATGTGCAGTATATATGATGACAAATGCTACTTGGTTATAGCACGTATGAATAGAGGCAGGGAGGGCACTTGGGTCAAGTCGTTCGACCATTGTCGATGTATCTGGTAGTAATAATGGTATCGCAGATAGGTTTTTTTCATTTTCTCATTAAGGGGCTCTAGTAAGCCAACTCGTAATGGTTCTTGATGGGAAGTGGACTTTTTGAATTAACACTTAACGATAGTATTTATAGCATTAAAGCTAAGATAATACTTACAGGTGTAATTGTAAACAGGAACTAAGATGCATTTTGAGCAAAACTATTACGTTTCCATTATAAAAAAACACTTTCCAAGGAGCTTTGCTGAAGCTGAGGTTTTGGAAGTTGGCTCTTATGATGTGAATGGCTCTATTCGTGATTTTTTTGAAAATTGCGAATATATCGGTCTTGACTTGATGCCAGGCCCTGGAGTGGATGTGGTTGTATCGGGACATGAATATAATACGTATAAGCGATTCGATACAGTCTTGTCATGTGAGTGTTTCGAACACAATCCATACTATTTCGAGACATTCAATAATATGGTGTCTAAGGCATGCGGCGGCGGACTTGTCGTTTTTACATGCGCTACCGAAGGTCGACCTGAACATGGCACCACCAGAACTAGCCCAGATCAATCACCAGGCACTGTGTTAACAGGATGGGAGTACTACCAAAATCTGACTGAAAAAAATTTCTCGGAATTTGATTTCCAGAAAAATTTTGCTGGATATAGATTCATGTCAAACCCCGGCTCGCAGGATCTATATTTTGTGGGGGTGAAGTATCCAGCCCCGGAAGGCTTCAATGAACGATTGAACCGGGTTGTTGAAGAGGTTGATCAGCTTACAAAAGTTTCAGTGCAATTTGTTGCTTCGGATGCCCTGTTTAAAGCAGGAGATTCATCGAGTGCTGCTGATGGATTGGGACATGTCGCATCATGCGTGCACCCTGATTTGGAAGCGTATGTTCGGTATAGACAGGCGTGGTATCTTATGTCAGCCAAACGTTATAAAGAAGCGGGCGAAGTTATTAAGCGGCTATTAACATTGGGCGACAGGCCAGAATTCCATTTTCAGCATAGCCAATTTTTGCATGAGACCGGCAAGTCAAAAGCGGCAATTATTGCGGCACGTGCAGCGGTTACCCGTGACAAATCAAATGCTAATTATTGGGATCACTTGGGTAACTTGTTGCTTAACTCAGGGGATGTCGAAGGTGCAGAAAGCGCACTCCTGGAAGCCAGTAGCCTTACTCCTCTGGATACTTCCCGGAAAGACCGCATCAAGTCCCTCGGGTTTCAGCATCGTCCAGTTGCCACCCCTGCAATTGATGGTGCCTCGCTGGATTATGATATTTATTTTTTTTACATTGATTCAACAGACTGTGATCAGGTTATCAAGCTGTGGAATTTGGATTCACCCGTAGCAGGTAAGATGGAAATAGGCGTGGAGCGAGTATTGAGCTTTACGGGATGGGTTTTGACCCATGAGGAGCAGGCTGAAGTCAGTGTATTGATCCGATCTGGTTCAACAGTCGAGGCTCATAGGTTGAATGTGGAGCGACCAGACGTTGTATTGGCCGTTCTTCGGCAATCTTTAAATGAAACCAAACAAACACGGTGCGGTTTCAGTGTTAAGGTTCCCATCCATGAGGGGACATTCAGGTTGGGCTTTCGTGTTGGAAGCAAGGATTTTTGGGTTCGAGAGGTGCGTGTATCACGCCAGGTTCCGCATCTGTTAGGTAAGAATAATTGGCTGTTTCTGGTTGATTCAGGAAGCTGTATCTTGGATCAGCACAATAAACGCCCAACAATACCGGGTGCAAATGTGCGAGCATGGTTGGAGAGAATTTCTGACAGCAAAACACAGCTTGACGTGCCCATTGTCGTAATGATTGTGCCGCATAAGGCAGCCATCTATTCAGATTATTTACCAGCTGGGGCTGAGCTGAATTACCAGCGTCCTGTCTATGGCATCTTGGGGCAAGACTCCGTTGTAGTATATCCACTTGAACGGATGATTTCTTCAAGTTTGAAGCGCGCAACCTTTTCTCAGATGGAAGGACTATGGAACCCCTATGGTGCCTATGTGGCATACCGGGCATTGATGGATAAGTTAGGCTATACTGGAACGAGCTTGAAGGTGGTGGAAGAATCCATGATTATCTGGGGCGAAAATGGTGTGGAGCCGGTGTTTGAACGCAAGGCCCAGATGGTATTTCATAACGGGTTGGACGGACTGGGGCAAATCAGGTTGTATAGAAGCGCGGAAGATCGCCTTCCGAAGGTGATGCTGTTCTGTGATGCATTCGGCATGACGAATTTTGATTTGCTTCTTGCAGAATCGTGTTCAGAGTTGTTGTGTATATTTTCACCGTCTTTAGATATCGAGGCTGTGAAGATGTTTTCGCCTGACATTGTTGTATTTCAGCATTCAGAGTCCGAATTAGCGAAACCCCCAAGGGAAGCATCGTCTGTATATCAGATTATCAAGTCTGGCATTGATGGCGGTACCTATCCAGCTTCCATGCTGGAGCAATTTCTCTTATCCGGGAATTGTCATAGCGATATCATGAATGACAAGGATATGGCAGAGCTGATGTCTGAAGCCCGGAAAGCTTTGGTTTGAATAGCAGAACTGCCAAGGCTTTGAAATAATGCTTGCGAGGCTCTGCAATGCGTAAACTGCATATTGATTTTCCATTAGATAGTTATGATCAAGATGGCCTGGTTTCGTGCCACAACCACGACTTTATGTCTGAAGCCGGTTTTTGTTCCGCATACCAGCGAGGTGTACAAGCAGTCGGCCAGGATTATCAATGGCATTGGCGTGTTCACGTAGGGTTATGGGCAGCATTTTCTGCTTCCAAGCTGCTTGGTGATTTTGTTGAGTGTGGGGTAAATAAGGGGTTTTTAAGCAGCAGCATCATGCATTACCTGAATTGGGATAGTCTTGGGAAGATGTTTTTCCTGCTTGATACATTTCATGGGATTGATGAACGATATGTTACAAAAGAAGAGCTGGACAGAGGGATACTCAAAAAAAATGAAGAATTAAAAGCAAACGGATTTTATGCAGAGACTTCTGAGGAAGTCAGAAGAAATTTTGCTGAATGGAAAAATGTTCAAATTATTGAGGGTGCAATACCGGAAACTCTGAATCTGGTAAAAGCTGAGCGAGTTGCATTTTTGCATATTGATTTGAATTGCGCGCCCCCAGAAATTGCGGCTTTAAGCTATTTTTGGGAGCGACTGGTTCCCGGCGCAATTGTGCTGCTCGATGATTACGCCTATTGCGGGTATTTGCCTCAGAAATTGGCAATGGACGAATTGGCGGAAAGTAAGGGGGTAAAAATTGCCTCTCTGCCAACAGGTCAAGGGCTATTGGTAAAGCCTGCTACTGAAGGGGCTCGTACGATTATACATACGGCGGCAGACGATGAAATATGCCCAATTTGCGGAGGGACTGAACGCAGATCCAGTAGTGTGTTATGGCCGGAATTGATTAATGCATGGCAATTGAGCCCTGCTGAAGTGGTTTATGTCAATGAGCAGCAGGGAGCGCAGTGCGTGAGTTGTCAATCAAATGTTCGTTCCATGGCTCTTGGAATAGCAATTGGCGAAGCACTGGGGGGCAAGGGAACTTTGTTGGACATAATTGCTAATCAAGCAGGCGCTCCCACACGGGTGCTGGAAGTGAATGAGGCTGGAACATTGCACCCCTATCTTTCCAAACTGAACGGCCACGTTTTCGCAACATATCCAGAATGCGACTTGATGCAACTGCCATTTGAAGATAAGTCATTCGATATCATTGTGCACTCCGACACGCTGGAGCATGTGCCAGATCCGGACCTGGCGTTACGGGAATGCAGACGGATATTGGCGCCGGGAGGCGCACTGGTTTTTACTGTACCAGTCATCGTAGGCCGCATGACGCGCTCTAGAGCAGGTTTGCCAAAAAGTTTTCACGGTACAAGCGCGACTGGTGAGGATGATTTGTTAGTACATACGGAATTCGGCGCGGATATCTGGACAGGTATTATTCGTGCTGGTTTCAGGCGTTGCGAATTAATCACACATCGATATCCAGCGGGCATTGCCTGGATCGCCAGAAGATAGCCCATTTGTTTTAGCTTCAGTAGCCGCTCAGGGGTTAGCCTAATAAAGTGAAAACTTGCCAACGCTGCTAGATTTGTTGACACAAATAGATTCCTAACAATAAGAAAACATGAAACCAAATTTTCACTTCTACATTGATATTGTTGGAGCATGCAATTTACGCTGCCCTTCATGTGCGGTTGGCAATACTCAGGATATAAAAAATCCTCAAGGCATAATGTCGCCGGAAACATTAGAACAAATATTGGAGAAGGCCACGCACGAATGCATAGTCAATGCCGTTAGCCTTCTTAATTGGACAGAGCCCTTGTTACATCCAAAATTGCCAGAAATGATTCGAGTCGTTAAGAAATACGGGCTCAAGTGTTGTCTGAGCAGCAATCTAAACAAAATCAAGCGCATGGAAGAGATGTTGGCGGAAAACCCTTTTTCACTCCGCATATCCCTTTCTGGGTTTAAACAAGAATCATATGGTGTAACACACAGGGGTGGTGATATTGAGGTGGTTAAAGCCAATATGCGCCGTTTGTCAGAGTTAAAGCTCAAAACAAAATCTGGTACACACATAGAAGTGGCTTTCCTTCGATATTTGTCCAACTTGGAAGATGAATTGCAGATGAAACAGTTCTCCGAACAGTTGGGCTTCAAATTTACGCCTATGTGGGCGTTGTTGACGCCATTGGAAAAGGTCTTAGCTAAGGCAGATGAAAAGGGATACGGCTCTATACTTGATGCCGATAAATTTGTTATCGACAACCTTGCACTGCCTCTGGGAGAGGCATTAGAGGCAGCTCGAGGCCTTAATAATTCATGTTGCGAACTGCAAGAAAAGGTGATTGCTCTTGATATCATGGGGCGCGTTCAGCTTTGCTGCGGTGTCTATGACGGCAACCGGTTTTCGTTGGCAAATTTCCTTGAAAAATCGATCGATGAAATACAGGCTTTACGGTTTGCGCACTCAACATGTGTTGTCTGCATGAAGCATGGAGTCCATGATTATTTTGCTTACAAAACTCCAGGTATGGATATGCTTGCAAAGAAAAATATTGTGCAATTTATGCAAAATAACTAGCTATATAGTTTGCCAGAGTGCAGAACAGATTGTGTTTGCTAATTCATTAACATCTCCCGGGAAGAAGAAAACGGCTGGATATCCAGTTTGTTCGGAGGCCTTGTACGGTAAGCCTTGCTTTGACCTCGCTATGTCAGGTGATGGCTTTCCTAGCGGGTGGGTGTTGCTTAAAGGCTCATTGATCCGGCGCGGTGGGGATTATGATGCGCGCCTTTATTATGATCTTGGCAAAGGATTCAAAGACAATCAGTATGTTGAGATACCATCTTCAAGTAAGGGGGTTATCAATGAGCTGATATTTTTGCCCACCAATATCAAGCGGTTGAAATTTTCGCCTATGGGTACTAAGGGTGAATTCGAGCTGGGGCCTCTTTCCTTTTCTGATGTGGGTTCGATTGAACGGGTATGGCGTATGGTTCGCCGCGTTATTTCGATGATATTTTTGCACTCAGACCGGACGCGTAAAGTTATAAATCTTACTTTATTCCAGATGCTGGCCGACTTGCAGAGAACATACAAGATTGCGAGTAAATTGCGTGCACATGCCGTCGCTCCTCAGTACCAAGATTGGAGCAACCAATTTGACGAGTTGTCCGATGAAGACCGGGTACAGATAAATAAGCACATTTCTCGTTTTGCATATATTCCTCATTTTCATCTCCTTGTTGTGATGGATGGCACTGTATCAGGCGCTGTTCAAAAAACGTTGGATTCACTTAACAAGCAACTCTACAGCTGCTTTTCATGCGTGTTGCTTGATACGGTTGCGAGCGATACCGGCTTATTTGTGGAATTGCATGGCATGGCACAGAAAGTGATCCGTGTGGATCAGTCTCAACGAGCGACATGGCTGGCGCAGTTTAACGCCTCGCTTGCAGGCAGTAATACGATGGAGTGGATGATGCTGGTGCGCGCAGGGGATGTATTTGCGCCCCATGCGTTGTACCGATTTGCCTGCGAGGTGTTGGCTAAACCAGGTGCGGCTGTGTTGTATTCAGATGATGATGTTCTGGATGAAAAGGGCCAACGATGCAAGCCTAGGTTTAAACCAGACTGGTCATTGACGCATTTTCGTTCAACTAACTATGTGGGTGATGCAGTTGCGTTACGTGGGGATGAAGTTGCTAAAGCTGGCGGGGTGAACATGCATTGTTGCCGGCATGGGAGCTATGATCTGATGCTCAGAGTAATCGATGTAGTTGGGGAGACAGGGGTTTGCAAGGTAGCGCATGTTCCTGAGGTATTGTTGCATCATGATGTAGGCTTATTTTACAAAGCAGAGATTGGATCGATCCATGCGGATTGGAATTCAACGCAGTGGAATATGGAGGCATTACGGAGGCATCTGATTCGCAACGGGGTGCTGGGGGGGGTGTCGGAAACGCTACCGGATTGCTGGCAGATACGTTTTCAACTTCCTGAGGTGCCGCCGCTGGTAAGTATCATAATTCCGACACGGGATGCATTGGAGCTGATCCGGCTATGCATGGGGAGCTTGCTGGAAAGAACCAGTTATCCATGCTTTGAGGTTCTGATAGTAGATAATCAGAGTGCAGATCCAGAAGTGCTGGCATACCTTGATCAAATTGCCGAGCATGAAAATGTGAGGGTACTGCGTTACAATTTACCCTTCAACTATTCAGCGATGAACAATATGGCGGCGTGTGAGGCTAGAGGCGACGTGATGTGCCTGCTGAATAACGATACTGAGGTGATTTCGCCAAACTGGCTGGATGAGATGGTTGGGCATCTCCTGCAACCAAAGGTCGGGGTGGTTGGCGCGAAGTTATATTTTCCGAATGGCCAAGTTCAGCATGGCGGCGATCTGGTCGGCGTGGGGGGGGTGGCAAATCATGCGCACGCTTTTCTGCAACGCGGTGATCCAGGATACTGCAACAGGGCGGTAGTGGCGCAGGAGCATTCTGCAGTGACGGCAGCCTGTTTAGTAACATGGAAGGATATTTTTCAACGACTTGGCGGGCTGAACGAAATAAATCTGAAGGTGGCTTTCAACGATGTGGATTATTGCTTGCGTGCGCGAGAGGCTGGCTATCATGTAGTTTGGACGCCGCATGCGGAGCTGTATCACTACGAGTCTGTCTCTCGTGGCAAAAATCTAAGCCCTGAAAAAAAACGTCGTGCAGATCGAGAAACGGCATACATGCGCAAGCGATGGGGGCACGTAATGCAAAACGACCCATTCTATAACCCGAACCTGAGCTATGTACGCCCGGATTTTTCGTTGAGTCATGCTCCTCTGGTTGACCGGCCTTGGCAGTCATGATTCCCAGCACAGTATCACAGACAGATAAACACCAAGGTGTGATCTATTTGGTTGAAGAGCAGGCTAACCCGTCAACAGATTATTTTGTGTTGCCCGCTGTTTCCGGGAGCGGCTTGAGTGTCATACGATGCAGTTTCGATGATTTGCCTTCTCATAACGAGATGGATGGCGCTGTGGTAGTTTTCGTCCGCTATGTACCTGTGACTTGGATGCGATTGGTAGAAGCCGTGCGTAGCAGGCTTCGTTCACTCGTGTATTTTATGGACGATGACATCCTGGAGATGGGGATGTCCGCCGGAATGCCGTGGCGTTACCGGTTCAAACTGGCCCGATTGGCTGCTCGACGTTCTGGCTGGTTGCGACACCAAGGCGCAGAACTCTGGGTTTCAACGCATTTTTTGCAGCAAAAATATGCGGAATGGCACCCGAAGCTGGTTTTACCTTCGCCTTTAGTGAATCCTGTGAATGTGTGCCGACTGTTTTATCATGGTACAGCCTCGCATGATGCCGAGATTCACTGGTTGCGCCCGGTTATGGAAGAGGTTTTGCGGCAGGATGAACGCCTTGCGCTGGAGATCGTCGGCGGCAGTGATGTGTATCGCTTATATCGGGGCGTACCACGGGTGACTGTGGTTCATCCGATGAAGTGGCCCGCGTATCAGGCTTTTCTTTCAATACCGGGGCGGCACATCGGCTTGGCCCCGTTGCTGGACCTGCCGTTCAATCGGGGTCGTTCATACACTAAATTTTTTGATATTACCCGTTGTGGCGCAGTGGGCATTTATTCGCCGAACAGCGTTTACTCTGAGGTGGTGAAACACGGGGAGAGTGGGCTGATCGCAGAGTTGCAGCAGGATGTTTGGGTGAAGACTATTTTGCATATAACACGGGATGAACCCCTGCGGCAGTCCATGTTGCGTAATGCACAGGCAAAGGCAGCTGAGTTGGCGAGTTTGGCGCAGCGTGATTATCATGCCCTGATGCAAATTCAGGCGGACAAACAGCTTTAAATGATTTCAGTGCATACTACACACTATAATAATTTGTGTTTATTGGGAGTACAGGGTGGAGCAGAAGAAATCAAGCAATGTTGTCTGGCATCATGCCACAGTGACGCGTGAACGCCGCGAGGCCTTGAATGGCCATCGAAGCGTGATGTTGTGGTTCACCGGGCTTTCTGGCGCCGGCAAATCATCACTGGCGCATGCCGTGGAGGAGCAGCTCTTTCAAAAGGGATGCCGCACTTTTGTCTTCGACGGTGACAATGTGCGCCATGGTCTTTGTTCTGACTTGGGGTTCTCCGCAGAAGATCGTGTCGAGAACATTCGCCGTGTTGGTGAGATGGGCAAGC
>Ga0224495_10000320_pt1 | contig 38588 bp, 36 predicted proteins | sample SF_Jul11_sed_USG_FD_168128 | JGI IMG/M metagenome (GOLD analysis project Ga0224495, IMG submission 168128) | Sediment microbial communities from San Francisco Bay, California, United States - SF_Jul11_sed_USGS_4_1 | ecosystem: Environmental > Aquatic > Marine > Sediment | place: USA: California... | reverse complement strand
GACCGTGCAGTTGACGGGGGAGTCACGGAAAAGCCGGGCCAGACAGACCTGGCAAGCTACGCAAGGGATGATATCTTCCTGTCTGTCCCACATTATTTTATTTGGCAGGGCTGGGTCAGCGATCATTGGTCGGCACATCTCCCAGATATCGAGCTTCTTTTCGGCAATAGCCTTTTCTGGGATATCGGGAACAAAAAGCCTGTAGGCCATACTCACAGGTATCTTAACCTCTTTCTTTGTCCGCTCTCCCACATAGAGCCATTTTCCCATAGGAACATCTCTGGAGATGACCGAACCTAAGGATTCTTGCCATCCAACGGTCACGCTGATGTAGTCACAACCAGCAGCCTCGGCTATCCTGATTGACTCCATGCTCTCTTCTTCTGAATTCCCTTCCATATCATCCAGCATCTCCCAGCTACATAGACGTATGCCGAGAGCGATATCTGGCCCGATTTCCTCTCGAATTCCTTCGATGATTTTCCTCATGAATGTGCATCGTCCCTGTATTTCCCCACCGTACTCATCGCTCCGCCAGTTTGTGTATTTAGAGATAAAGTTTGAAATGAGATAGCCAACAATACCAGAGATCTCTATGATGTCATATCCGGCCTCCACTGCTCTTCTGGCACCGTTAACATGCTCCTGTATGCACTCCTCGATCTCGGGAATGCTCATTTTTCTCTGCGGGCGAAAGCGACGCAGCCTTTGCTGGATTGCAGAAGGTCCAACCGTATAGGGGAGATTAATCCCTCCCACCCGGCCGCAATGCATGAGTTGGAGACAGGCCAAGGCATCTCCTGCATGGATGACGTCAGCCATCTTCTTCAAACCAGGGATAAACTTATCATCCCAGATTCCCATCATCCCCACATATCCTTGTCCCTCACCTCTTGGGTCTGTATAAGCCCCTTGGGTCGTCACAATGCCTGCTCCGCCCCGGGCATGGGCTTCGATATAGGCAAGCTCCTTCTCTGAGACAAAGCCGTCACTGTAATTGTAGTTTGTCTCGGTTGAGGCGTACTTTATCCGGTTTTTTGCCCAGACTTTCCCGATTTGGATCGGACTAAAGATATGCGGATATTTTTTCTCGCCTGGTAGCATTCTGTCCTCCTTCCAGATGCCAGGATAGAATCATCGGTACATTTCTCCTGGATTTATCGGTCGTTGAACGACTCGACCTCAAATCATGCGCAAAAAAGATTATATAGAAAAATTTCCAATTTGCAAGAAACTGGGCCAATTTGGACCATGCTTGACATCAAATTTTTCATGCGATATAAGTTTTACGACAGTTCGTATCCAAACAGAATAGGATCGAAGAAAATTGTGCAAAGGCCAATCCCAGCTTCAAAAACAATCTTTCATTCCAATGGAGCATGACCTTTGAAATCCCAAGTCGTACTCAGTATAGAGCAGGCCTTAACCCTGACGTATACAACGCTTCGCTTCGTGCACTTGGGATGGCGCGTCATTAAGCTGGAGCCCACCCCGATACCCGGAAGAAAATCCAAGGGCGATCCTAACCGATACATCGGCCGACCAATAGCTGGGGAGGATCGACACAGCTACTTTGTAGCTCCTAACGTTGGAAAAGAGGCTATTGCCGTTGATCTCAAACAGAGAGATGGACAGGACCTGTTGAAGCACCTCATCAAAAAGCTTAAGGTCGACGTGTTTTGCACAAACACCATGCCGGCAAGACACAAGAAGCTAGGCATCGACTATGACACCTTAAGCCAAGAAAAGCAAGCGCTTATCTGGTGCTGCATATCGGCCATGGGTCTGGATTACCCTGATGTTCCTGGTTACGATCCAGTCTTGCAAGCTCTGTGTGGGTACATGGATCTCACCGGTCACCCTGATGGGCCACCGTTGCAATGCGGTCCACCGCTTGTTGATCTTAAGGCAGGAGATGAAGCATTTGCTCAAATTATCCTTGCCTTGATGGAACGAAACGAGACAGGCAAGGGGAAGAAGATCGACATCTCGATGGCCCAGGCTGCCCTTTCCTGGCTTCAGACGTTTGTTCCCATGCTTGATATGGGCTCTCCTCCCTCCGAGCTGAAACGCTCAGGCAATGAACACCGCCAGTTCATTCCCGTCAATGCTTACAGGACAAAAGACGGCTTTGTCTATATAGCCATCGGGAGCGATGCCCAATGGAGTCGAATGGTTAAAAAGTCCATGTTCGTGTCCTTGGATCAGGAAAGATTTTCGACAAATGAAGGACGCCGTAAAGACAAAGAGGAACTTCATAAAGCCATCGAAGCGATCACTCAGAAACACCCATCAGCCAAGATCGTTGACATCCTCTCCAAAGCAGTCATCCCCCACTCTCCCATCACGCCCATCGAGGAAGTTCCGACCCTGCCTTTTTTTGCGAGATCTGCTCTGAAAACTGTGACTCCAGAGGGAAAAACTGTTCGCCTGCCTCCTCCCGCAGTCCGTACAGATCATCTTGAACGCATCAGGAGGACTCTGCCCTTTGCCCCAGCCTATGGGGAGCACACCGCTGCTGTCCTTGCCGAAGCAGGGCTCTCACCGCCTGAGATCGCATCACTCAGAGAACGTGGAGTTGTGGCATGATCTCTTATGACTATCATCAGCCACAATCTCTGGAAGAGGCTTTCCAGCTCAAACAAACCATCCAAGGATCTCTGTATATATCGGGGGGAACAGATGTGATGGTGCGCATCAAAAATCGCGAGATCCATCCCCGCGCCCTTATTTCCCTCCGATCCATCCCAAAACTTTCAGGAGTGGAAAACGGAAATGTCATCCGCATAGGAGCTATGACAACTATCACCGATCTCATCCGGGATCCTGTGCTGTGCGAACATTATCCTATTCTCATTCAAGCTGCCCGAAAATTGGGTAGCGTGCAGATCCGAAACGTGGCTACAGTCGGAGGGAACCTCTGCAACTGCTCTCCGGCGGCTGATCTGGCCCCACCGCTTTTGGTGCTAGGGGCAAAGGTCAGACTCCAAGGCGGAAGAAAAAGCAGAGATGTTCCGATTGATAAATTCTTTCAGGGTCCGGGTGAGTCCTGTCTTGCTTCCGATGAGATCATGACAGATGTCCTGATAGGCTCCCCTGAGCAAAATCCGAAAACAATATTCCTGAAGAAAGGACGAGTGAAGATGGATCTTGCGATAGCAAGCGTAGCCGTCTTAATAGAGACTGAAGGAGACAGATGTCTCACGGCTCGCATTGCTGCAGGATCAGTTGCTCCGGTGCCGCTGCGTCTTTCCCAAGTAGAATCCCTGCTTGAAGGAGCAAGGTTTTCGCCAAAACTATTGTCTGATATCCAGCAGCTTTCCTCCAAAAGTGTATCTCCCATCACCGATGTTCGCTCCACTAAGGAATACCGCCGACACATAGTAGGAGCGCTGATAAAACGGGCGCTCGAGAAATTGATGGGATGGAGTGAGGCATGAAGAAAAGGATCTCTTTCACACTCAATGGATCCAGAGTCTTTGTGACCGTAGACAGCCACCAGTGTCTCCTTGATGTCCTGCGAGGTCCCTTGCGATTGACCGGAACCAAGGAAGGCTGCGGGGAGGGAGAGTGCGGAGCCTGCACAGTCATTGTTGATGACCTAGCCGTTAATTCCTGTCTGTATCCTGCGTTTGAGGTCGAGGGAAAAAGCGTTATGACTATCGAGGGCCTAACGGGACCAAAAAATAAATTGGACATCATCCAGGAAGCCTTTGTGACCAACGGAGCGATCCAATGCGGATTCTGCACACCTGGAATGATCCTCTCTACCAAGGCTCTGCTCGATTCCAACCCTGAACCATCCGATGAAGAAATCAGAGATGCTCTCTCAGGTAACCTCTGTCGATGCACGGGCTATGTTCAGATCATTGAAGCCGTGAAACAGGTAGCGGGTCGCCATAAGAATAAACTATGAAGGATTTTTGCTACATAGGAAAGAATGCCCCCAGGCCCGATGGTCCTGATAAGGCCGCGGGCAAAGCTCACTACATCCACGATCTCCAGCGCCCTGGTATGCTTTACGGCAAGATCAAGTTCAGCGCGTACCCGCATGCACGGATTAAGCATATCGACACCTCTAAGGCCGAGCGCCTTCCTGGTGTGAGGGCCGTTATCACTGCGAACAACACTCCGGAAATCCGTTTTGGTCTTCTCCGCGATAACCTAGCCTTGAAGAAGGAAAAAGTCCGCCAATACAGAGACGAGGTTGCCGCAGTGGCTGCTATCGATCCTGACATCGCCACAGAAGCCACCGAGCTGATCAAGGTGGAGTACGAACCTCTGAAAGGTGTTTTCTCTCCGCACGAGGCTATGAAGGAAGGGGCACCTCTAGTCCATGAAACCGATCCACAGGGACGGCCCAGGACCCATAACTTTTTGCCACTTAAGTTTCACCACGAATCGGGCGATTTGCAAGCTGGCAAACGGGCTGCAAAGTATGTTGCAGAAGGAGATTTCTCCACACAGCTGGTTCAACAATGCTGCATGGGCACGGCCGGATGCATTGCAGAATTCGACATGAACAATAACCTGACCATTTGGGCTAAGACTCAAATTCCGTTTCTGGCGCAAAGGGATTTCAACAGGGCTCTATCCGACATGGGATTGAAGGACAAGAACACCCGGGTTATTGTTCCCACACTCGGAGGAGGCTTCGGAACAGGACTCGATACCCACGCTTATGAATACATAGCCATCCTCCTGGCTTACCAGACGGGTCAGCCAGTGAAGATTGTCTACACGCGGAAAGAAGAATTTACGAACCTCTCCCCTCGGCAGTCTTCTCACACACGAATCATCCAGGGCTGCGACCAGAATGGCAAGCTCACATTTCGCGAGGTCCAGGTACTCCAAGATAACGGTGCCTATACGTCATGGGGCGCCACCTATCCCTCTGTCATGATGATGCCGGCCACCTCCCTTTATCGTGTGGCCAATGTCTTTTTCGATGCCAAACTGGTTTACACGAACAACACCTACTGTCAGGCCATGAGGGGCTACGGCAATCCCGAACACACCTGGGCCTTGGAAAGCAACATGGATGAACTCGCTGAAAATGCCGGAATGGATCCATTCGAGTTCCGGATGCTGAACAGCAATCAACCTGATGAAACGACTCCAATGGGATTGAAAATCAGTACATGCGGTCTGAAGGAATGTCTGGAAACTGTGGCAGAAAAGCTCGACTGGAAGAACAAGCATAAAAAAGGCAAAAACCGCGGAGTCGGCATGGCTTCTCTGATCCATGTGGGTGGTGGCGGACGCATATATCGGTCAGATGCCAGCGGCCTGATACTCAAACTGGACGACTTCGGCAATGTCAATGTTTATCATGGCGGTGTGGAGATGGGTCAGGGATTGCATTCTGTGTTGACTCAAGCGGTGGCTGAATCTTTAGGCGTTCGCCCTGAAAAGGTGTTCATCAATCCCACAGACACAGGCACATGCCCGTGGGATGTTGGGACACATGCTAGTAGGGGTGCCTTTATGGCTTGTAACACGGCCATACTAGCTGCAAATAAGCTACGCAGTCAAATCTTTGAACTTGCTGAAGAGCTCTTTCCGATCGAAGTAGAAAAGAACCTCAAGAATCACTTGAAGAAAAATCCAGGCTATAATCCGCCAGAATTCGATCTGGAAAAAGCCGCACAAAGGGAACGTTTTGAGCTTCAGGACGGATACATCTTCATCAAAGACGGGCCCCGCGAGCCCAGGCTTCGATTGGACTTGGGAAGGCTGCTTCGGGCTGCCCATTTTCGCCAGCAAGGTCAAATGCTGACAACAGAAGTCTTTTACGATCCTCCTAACGAACTTCCCGATTTTGAAAAGGGCTATGGTAATATTTCTTCAACTTACGCTTTTGGAACACAAGGGGCAGAAGTAGAAGTCGATACCGAAACCGGAGAGGTCAGGATCCTCCGGATGGTTGCTGCCCACGATGTAGGCAAAGTTCTCAATCCCCTTGGGCTCAAGGGACAGATCTATGGAGCTCTAGCTCAAGGCATTGGTTATGCTCTCTACGAAGAGCTGCAATCAGAAAAGGGAAAAATCCAGAACCCTGATTTTCGAGACTACAAGATTCCTAGGACCCACGAGATAAATTTCCCGATTCATCTCGAATTTATTGAGACCAATGATCGCTTCGGTCCTTTCGGTGCTAAAGGTGTCGCCGAACCTGGCCTCGTACCGACTGCCCCCGCCATCGCCAATGCCATCTACGACGCTGTGGGTATCCGGATCCGCGATCTTCCCATCACTCCAGAAAAAGTGCTAGAAGCACTACAGAAGTTAAGGAAGGACTAGTCCTCTCATTTGCTCAGAATTCCCTTCTCCACCTCAAATTGTCAAGCATCTGCCCTTAATGGCAGCAAAATTTTTTAATAAATCACTTGACATCCCCATCCGTGAATTCTATCATTAGAGTGTTATAGGAGTGTTATAGGAGTGTTAAGGAAGAAAACGAAAAAAAAGCGAGGTGCCACATGAAAAGATTCACAGTCCTCTCACTCATCCTGATTGTTGGACTTATGGGATGCCAGAAAAACAGAGACTTAACAGAATCTAGCGAAATCACTCTAACATTGGGAGCTTACACAGTTCCCAAGGAAGCTTATGAGAAGGAGATCATTCCGGCCTTCCAGGAGTACTGGTTCGAAAAAACCAGCCAGAATGTCAAATTCGAAGAATCTTACATTGCCTCAGGCGCACAATCGAGAGCGATTTTAGGAGGATTCGAAGCAGATATCGCAGCCCTATCTTTAGAAAAGGATGTCGAGCGGTTGCGCGAGGCAGGCCTGATCACCCACAACTGGAGGGATAGCCCACACAAAGGATTCGTTACTCATTCTGTTGTCATCATCGCCTTTCGCGAGGGCAATCCAAAAAATATCCGCGATTGGCAGGATCTTTCCTTCCCCGGTGTCAGCGTTCTGTACCCAAATCCCAAGACATCCGGAGGCGCCATGTGGGATGTGCTTGCTATTTATGGCGCTGGTCTCAAACTCAGTGAATTGCAATCTGGATCACCTGACCAAGACGCCGCCAAACAGCTTCTTAAATCCATCCAGAGGAATGTCAAGGTCATGGATAAATCCGGAAGAGCTTCGTTCACCACCTTTGAAAACGGTGTCGGCGATGCGATTATCACCTATGAGAATGAGGTGCTCCTGCGCAGAAAACAAGGCCGCGAGTTCCCCTATATCATACCAGAAGCCACGATGCTCATCGAAAATCCTTTAGCTGTCATCGATAAGAATGTGGACAAGCACAACAACCGTGAGGTTGCTGAGGCCTTTGTCGATTTCGCTCTATCTCCTTCCTCCCAAAGATCCTTTGCACGCTACGGATTCCGGCCTGTGGACCAAGAGGTGGCTGCAGAATTTGCTCAAACCTATCCCCAGCCGAAGTATCTCTTCAACATCATTTACCTCGGCGGCTGGAATAAGGTTTATGATACGATTTTTGGGTCATCTGGCGTTTGGACGATAATCATGGAAGAACTGGCCCATGAGTAGGAATCCTCTCGCGAAAATCTCGGGAACAAGCAGCGATCTTCTCCTCCGTAGCCTTTCCTTTTTCTACATAGGGATACTCATTGTTCTTCCCATCATCGCCATAAGTTCAGAGGCATTCAAAGGGGGACTCAACAATCTCTGGACAAACATCACTTCTTCCCAAGCCCTCTATTCGCTCAAGTTGACATTCATCACAGCTCTTCTCATGGTCATACTAAACGTCATCATGGGCACAGCCACAGCTTGGGTGCTTGTCCGGTACAATTTTCCTCTGAAAAACCTGATGAATGCCCTCATCGATCTCCCTTTTGCTATTCCTACTATTGTCACAGGCATCATGCTTGTTGCCCTTTATGGACCGAAGAGTTTTATCGGTGGTTTTTTTAACCGCCAGGGAATCGAGATCATCTTTGCCAAGCCAGGAATCATCCTTGCCCTTCTTTATGTGAGTTTTCCCTTCGTAGTTCGTGCCGTTCAGCCTGTGCTTCATGAGATGGAAAAGGACATGGAAGAGGCGGCAATAACCCTAGGGGCTGGCCCATTTGCTGTTTTTCGCCGTGTTGTCCTGCCTACTCTCCTACCGGCAATCCTTACCGGTGCGGCTTTGTCCTTTAGTCGGGCCATCGGTGAGTTCGGGTCCATCGCTATCGTCTCGGGCAATATACCATTCAAAACGCAGGTGGCTTCTGTATACATCTATGGAGAGATCGAAAGCTACAATCCACAGGGAGCTCTTGGATTATCTGTGGTTCTTCTCTTCTTTTCTTTCCTGATCCTGATTCTGCTGAACCGCTTGCAAACTTGGAATCGAAGGCATGAAGAGTTCTAACGAGTCTGTGCGGGTGATCCGAAAAAAGCGCCATCTCGGCAAATCCCTGCTCATTGGAGCAGTTATGGGATGGTTCCTGATCTTGATTCTCCTCCCCCTCTACGGTATCATCAAGGAAGCTTTCCAGAACGGCTTCCAGCTTCTCATCTCCTCGCTGACCACGCCTGAATCCCGCCATTCCTTCCTGCTGACACTCTGGATCACTGCGGTCACGATCATCACCAACACTTTTTTCGGAGTGGTCCTTGCAGTTGTGCTGGTTAAGCAGAGATTCCGTGGCAAGCTCCTTTTCGAAGGCCTTGTTGACCTCCCTTTTGCCGTTTCTCCAGTCGTTGCAGGATTTATGTTTATTATTCTGTTTGGTCCAAGAGGCTGGATAGGGAGCTGGTTCGAAGCTTCAGGGATAAAAATAGTCTATGCCTTTCCGGGCATGTTGATTGCCACCCTCTTCGTCACTCTACCCTTCGTTGCAAGGGAAGTCATCCCGGTTTTACGGGAATTTGGTCTCCAGCAGGAAGAGGCTGCCTTTGTTCTGGGCGCCTCAAAGTGGCAGACATTTTGGAGAGTGACCCTGCCCTCGATTAAATGGGGCCTCGCCTACGGTGTCACACTAACGATTGCCAGGTCGATCGGCGAATTTGGTGCCGTGCTGGTCATCAGCGGCAGCATTATCAGAAAGACCCAAACGGCAACTCTGCATATTCACCAGGAATTCACAGACTTCAATTATGTGGGAGCCTTCTCAGCTGCCATCATTCTTGCACTGGCCTCTTTTTTCATCCTTACGCTCATGCAGCGTATCTATAAGAGAAAGGAAATATAGGAAACATGGGTATTTTTGTTCAAAACATCAGCAAAAAGTTCGGCGGATTCGTCGCCGTCGACGATGTCAGCTTCGAAGTAAAAAAAGGTGAACTCGTGGCCCTATTGGGTCCCAGCGGATCCGGCAAAAGCACCATCCTGCGGATCATAGCAGGACTGGAAGAGCCGGACAGTGGAGAGATCTACCTCACAGGAAAGGATGTCACTTCTGAATCCGCCCAAAAGAGAAAGGTGGGATTCGTCTTCCAACACTATGCCCTGTTCAAGCACATGAACGTGGAAAAAAATGTCTCTTTTGGTCTAGAGATCCAGAAACAAAGAAAGGAAAAAATTCGCGACAGGGTAGCCGAACTCATCAACTTGGTGAAGCTTCAAGGATATGAGAAACACTATCCGGATCAACTTTCAGGCGGGCAGCGGCAGCGAGTGGCTCTGGCTCGAGCGTTAGCCACAGAGCCTCAAGTTCTCCTTCTCGACGAGCCTTTCGGTGCACTGGATGCAAAAGTCCGCGATAACCTGGCCCAATGGTTGAGGGAATTCCATAACAAGTTACACATCACGAGCGTTTTCGTCACTCACGACCAGAACGAAGCCATAGAGATAGCCGACAAGATAGTTGTAATCAACCGAGGACGGATAGAGCAGTTCGGGAATGCCCGCGAGGTCTACGAACATCCAAAAAGCAAGTTTGTCGCCAGCTTTATCGGGCAGGTCAACGTCATCGACGCCGTGGCAAAAGAAGATCAAATCTTTATCAAGGACACGGAGTACCAGATTGAAACCAGAGAGAAAGAACCATTGGCAAACGGTGATATCGTGCTGTTGGTAAGGCCCGAAGAGACAGAGCTTTTAACTTGCCGAGAGCCCTACTCTCTGCCCTCTGTTATCAAAACAATCTACTACCGGGGAAGTCACTTCGAGATCGATTGCTTGATCAAAGACACAAGCATCAGGGTTGTTGAAAATAAAAATAAATTCATTCAACATAAATGGAAGGAAGAGCAAGAGGCTTTTCTCTCATTCAAATCCTACCGCATTTTCGAAGCAGAGGAAGGGCATGAAAAGGTGCGAGAAAAACTGAAAGATCTGGGCTATATCGAATAGAAAGAATGTATTCAGCCTTAAACTGTGCGTATGCCTTATCTTCCGCCTTAGGTTTTGACGGAAACGTTGGGGCTCGGCATCTTTTTGCCCTGTTGTTGTTTAAGCTGAAGTCTTCAGAATCTCAGATTGAAACCGGTGTACAATATCTGATTGGGTTCTTTGTTCTTTAGGTCCTGTCTGAGGTAGCTGAGAACAAACTCCACCTTCTCGCTAAGAGGGATGGCGGTTCCTAGATAAAACCGGTTTTGGCTAAAGTCATGGATCTTTGTGTCCCAGAACGGTTCTTCTGCAATGAAGGGTTTCAGCCTAAGTTCGCCCAATTTGAAATTTGCTGTCAGCCTGAGGTAAAGCCGAAATCGAAAATGATTCACATCCGAATTTAGCTCGAATCTTCTTATTTCTGTCCTGAAACGCCAATCAAAAGAAATCGTCTTGTTCAGCTTGGTCTTCCACCCTGCATCCAGAGCATAACGGTTTTCATTGATCTTGCGATCTGCGGCATTTGAGGTCTGTCTTCTGTAGAAAGTGGCCAGATAGAAATTTTTCGGCAGTTTGTAACCAACGCCGCTTTCTAAAATGTACACGAAAGGGTCCTGAAAAGAAACGTCATGGGCTCGGATTTGACTCTTGAATATGAGATAGAAGTCATCATTGATTGTCACGTTGAGTGAGTTATTGAACCACCCTTGCCCTTCCGCTTGCAGGCTCTCGTTCAGGGAAACTAGCAAAACCACAAGGAGCAATATACAGCGGAAGCCTCGCTCAATTTTTTTGGTTTTCATATACACTCCTATAACACTCTTATAAGAGTCTTATAGACTAACCCTAAACAGTCGAATTGTCAAGCTCCAATTTTTTTTAAAGGGGGATTCCTCTATTTCACATCTACCTTCACGACGATGGCCGCGGCTGTATCTCCGGCTGCACAGCCGTCAAACAGTCCGTATCCTCCGCCTAAAAGCACAAGCTCTTCGATGAGCTCAATGATCAAACGTACGCCAGTAGGACCTTGAGGATGTCCCCAGATAAGAGAGCATCCGTAATTGTTCATATCGTCGAGTTTGATCCCCATCTCTCGACAAAAATAAACATCGTTGACCGCAAAGGGAGTATGGGTTTTGATAGCCTTGATGTCGCCGATTCCGACTCCTGCCTTTGAAAGAGCTTTTTGAGCTGCGGGAACAACGGACTTGGCCATAAAGCCTCTCTTTACCCTTGCCTCAGCGTAAGAGAGAATCTGTATCGTGATATTTGGGTTGCGGCTTAGTTCCTTTGCCTTGGCTTGGGTTGTGATAACAATACTGGCATTGCCATCCGCAGGGTAGGTTTGGGTTCCGAATGTAACTGTTCCGTTTGGTTGCACAGGCCTCAGTCTTGCCAGGGCATCAGCCGTTGTCGGAAAAACCCCCTCGTCTCCCTCGACCATAGCAATGGTTTTGCGTCCTGAGGGATCTTTGACATCGATCGGAACAACCATGAAGCGGTTCAGGAACGCACTGTTGTCCTTGAGCGCTTCTTTATACTGGTTGTAGCGCAAGAAAGCCACCTCATCCTGTTCCTCCTTCGTGATCCCGACTTCTTTGGCCACATTTTCCGCCGTCTCGATCATGGCATTCTTGGCATAAGGATCATAGCCAAAGTTATCCCAGACCCAGTCTTCTTTATCCCCTGTCCCCCCAACACCCAGAGGGTTAGGGTAGTACACATGAGGGCCATTGCTTGTTCTGTCGCAGGTAACTATGAGAATGGCATCACAGTTCCCAAGCTCTAGCTCTTCGGCGGCAAAGGCGACACATTTGGCCGAGGTGGCACACGCCTGGCTGATCGTCGGGCCTGTTACGCTTCCAGCTCCGATCATACCGGCCACCCAGGAGGCGCCGTAAAAACTGCTTTTCTGGGGTATGGTCATGCCCAGGACAAGCTCATCAAATATCTTGGGAGATATTCCTCGTGCCCGGAGTGCATCCTTGCAAATCTCTGCGGCAAATTCCATCGAATGTAGATGAGCAAGGCTCCCCTGCCACCGGCAGAATGGCGTGCTCCAGTAGGCATCATAGGGAATACATGCTTTTTCAAAAGCCATATTTACCTCCAATCTCGATCTTTAAGTGGTTTCTATCCATCACGCTCAGGCATGAGCGAATTTGGCCTCTTTTTTAGGCCCGAATTTCATAAAATTTCCCATACCGATCCTCATATCCTTGGTCCTCACACATTCCCCGAACATTCGGGCTTCGTGTTTGAGCCCCTCTTCCAGAGTCAATTTTCCCCCCTCAAGGATAGCCTTCTTCAGGATCTCATCTGTTTTGCGCGACAAAGGCCCGATATCCACTTCGGGGAGAGAATCCGGGATATCGATCGGACCTTTTTGTATGGGCTTCACGTCCACGTCTCCTGAAATCACTCTCTTGGCAAACGCTATGCCTGCATCCAGGACATCTCCTTCGACCTCTTCACTCACCAATCCGATTCTCAACGCCTCATCGGAAGAAATAGGATTTCCGGAACGCAAAATGGGCCAGGCCTGTGAAAGGCCGACAATCCGAGGGAGTCTCTGAGATCCTCCATACCCGGGGATGATACCGAGCTTGGGTTCCGGCTGACCCGCAAATATTCTGAGCCCCTTTTTCGCAATCCTCGCCGTACAGGCCATGGCAAGTTCGTTCCCGCCTCCGAAAGCCAGGCCATTCATGGCACAGATCACCGGCTTCCCGAGGTTTTCGATAAAATTCAAGGTCTCTTGTCCCTCTCGAGAGATCTTCTCTCCTTCCTCGGGACTTTTGATCCCGGCCAGCATTTGAATATCTGCCCCGGAAACGAAAGCTTTGATCCCAAAGCCCGTAAGAACGGCTCCTTTGATACGGTTGTCTTTTTTTATTTCCGAAAAGGTCGCATGAAGCTGGTTCATGACTTCCCCGTTCAGAGCATTCAGAGTCTTTGGCCGTCTGATGGTGACAAGAGCAATACCGTCTTTATCCTCGTGGAAAACCATGGGGATATGCCAAGGTTTTCCTGATTCCGCTTGTTCGATCAAGACATCAGGGACTTTGAAACTCGGCCATTCTTTGGCATAATTTTTAACGAGTTCAAGGGCTTTATCCACACCCATTTGATTCATCATCTGGAAGGGAGGATTCACGACCAAGGCGCTCTCAACAGCCATCTCAAGGTCTCCGACACTGGAAATCCCTGAATCGAGGATTTCACACACAAGACCAAAGTAAGCCCCTTTGATTTGATTGGACACGTCCTGGAAAACATTCTCGTTAAACGCCACATCGTCCGCCACGAACGATGTTTCCCAAGGTTCCCCGAATTTGATCTGATTTTCCAAAAGGTTCGGGCAGTGAAACCAGGGCATGATTTTCTCATGCATTTCAGCGGCGCCGTGTTGCACGATCTGATTGCCACCCGTGAGATTCATGGCCGTGAAGGGCCCTACCCCGAGTCCAAGGGCTTTCTGCACCATGGCATCCACCTTCTTGACCGTTCCAATCCCCTTTTCGACCAGAAGGGCAGAGGCAATGAAAATCCCTTCGAAGATGGGATCTATGGCATAGCCGTACCGGCTTTTCACTTGGATCGGAGCTTTGCCGATCTGTTCATAAAACTTCATCAAGAAGTCTGATATCTCGGGAGAAGTTTCTCTCCCCGGAACAATCTCTACTATAATGCTGCGCTCGGCTGGAAAAAAGTAATGTATGACAAGGCACCTCTGTTTATTCTTGACATGCTCAAAGATCACTTCTGGTTCCATATGGGAAGAGTTGGAAGCAAGAATCGCCGTCTCTGGACATGTCTTTTCGAGTTCAGAAAAGATTTTTTGCTTGATGCCCTTATCTTCCGTTGCCGCTTCGATAACCAAGTCAGCCTCTCTTAACTGGGAATAATCGGTCGTCCATGAGATATTGGCGATCATGGCATCCACTTCATCTTGTCGAAATGCCTTTGTTTTAACTCCTCTAGCCAGCTTTCCTTTAACGCGAGCCTCGCCGGATTTAAGCGCTGATTCGGCAATGTCAACAACTATGATCGGAACTCCATGTGTGTGTAGAACCTTACTGAAGTAGAGCGCGATATCTGGTCCGATGTTCCCTGAACCAACAATCCCTATCTTACTGATGTTTCTTCCAAATATTTCATATGCCATGATTTTCCTCCTTGGAATATTCTTTAAACAAGACAGTCATATCCTTTCTGTCGAACCGTGCCGAACGCCGACTTCAAATGCTTTCATATTCATCTCCAGATCTTCTTTCCGGCTAACCATTTCCAATACAGAGATCATATCATCACGTTTGAATGGCACGAGTCCTGAACCCACCGAATAGCCGATGAGCACGATATTTGCAGCCCTTACAAATCCAATTTTTGATGCCTCTCCGTTTGCGTCGAATGCTCTGAATAGGATCTTTTTTTCCCGTAGATGATTTAAAATCTTATTGTCGAACCGCCCCGCATCCTCAAGATTCACAAAACAAACGCCCCCGCTTCTCAAAAATCCCAAAGTCCTGTAGGCTTCCTTCTCTTCGAAAGAATAAAGAATATCTGCTGCACCTGTTCTTATGATAGGGCTATGAAAATTACCAAGCTTCAGATGAGCTATAACCGAGTCTCCCCGCTGACTCATACCGTGGGTCTCAGATCCCATCACATTTAATCCCAACTTCAATCCAAGTTCTGAAAAAATCTTCGAGGCAAACAATATCCCTTGTCCGCCAACTCCAGCTAATATGATCTGCGTTTTCATGGCTTATAAGGTGATGTTATGTCTTGTCTATCTAATGTGTGTATCCTTTCGCCTTTCAGTTGGTAGGATAGCCCCTCTAGGACACACATCCACACACACTCCACAGTCTATGCAAAGCATCCTGTCTATCTCCACACCATCCTCTTTTTCATTCGGCCGAAGTGCAGGGCATTCAAAAAAATCAATGCAATACATGCAGCCATTGCAATCCTCATTGATATCAACCTCTACAAGATGTTCTTGACACACATCTGGATATTGGATAAGGCAAGGATGTCTGGCAATGATCACGGAAATTCCGCCATCACTTTTCTGGGTGTACTTCCTTGCTTCTTTGAGAAGTTTTATAAGATTATTCACCTCATACGGGTCAATGGTTCTAATCCATTTGATTCCACATCCTTTCACTAACTCCTCCAGCGGTATTTTTCTGCCCTGGCTTCCATCTGCTGTGATCCCCAATCCTGGAGTGGGCTGCATCCCTGTCATAGCTGTAATCTCATTATCCAGAATGACCAAGATAAAACGGGCATTGTTGTAAACAGCATTCAAAAGGGAGGCTGTTCCAGAGTGGTAGAAAGTGGAATCCCCCATGGTGGCGATGATCGGAATATCTTTATCATCCTGATGAAAGGCTTGATAAAATCCGCTCGCCAAGGTGATTCCGGCGCCCATGTCGATCACCGTATCCACTGCCTTCAGATTAAGTCCGAGCGTGTAACAACCTATATCGCTGGGATAGATAGCCTTGGGAAAGGTCTTTCTTATGGCAAAGAACGCTGCCCTTTCAGGACATCCTGCACACAATGTCGGTCTTCGGACAGGAAGATCAAGGTCTCCGATAAGTTTGTCGAGCTTGGGATCTGAAATGGGCTTGAGTTGGGCTAATCCAAGCTCTCCTAAGACTTTCGCAAGGATATCATACAGAACCTCAGGTGTAAGTTCTCCCTGGAGAGGGACATGCTCGGTCAGTCTTCCCAAGACTTTGCTCTTATCAATGATTTGAGTCTCTATCACCGTATCCGGCTCCTCGATCACCAAAACTTTCTCGTGTCGCTCGATGAAGTCTCGAATTTTCTTCTGAGGGAGTGGATAAGGCGTCCCTATTTTCAAGATATTCCCAACATCTTTTACGTCGAGTTCCTCAAAAATATCCATAAGCGCTACAAAACTCGCACTACAGGTTATGATTCCTAAAGACGCGCCTCCAGTCGATCCCACTTCATAATTCCATCTGGTGTCCTTTTCAAACCTCTCTTGTATTCCTTGAAGAATTTTATTCAATTTTGTATGAAGGATGAGCCTGTAGCAAGGTGTTGCTGCCCATCTTTCCGGATCCTTCTCGAAATTTGCCAGCCTGTCAAGCTCAAGAGGAGGTAGAAGCTCAATACTCTGCTTGGCATGGGAAACCCTGATGGTGGGTCGCAGAAGCACAGGGATCTGAAACTCCTCTGAAAGCTCGAACGCCTCTTTCACCATATCCTTGGCCTCTTGCGGTGTCGAAGGATCATAGACAGGAATCTTGGCGAACATGGCATAGAACCGGGAATCCTGCTCGGTCTGTGAGCTGTGAGGTCCTGGGTCATCGCAACTTATGATGACCAATCCCCCGATGACACCTGTATACGCGGAACTCATCAGAGAATCAGAAGCCACGTTGAGTCCGACCTGCTTCATGGCGACAGCTGCCCTCTTTCCGGTTAAACTCGCTGCCAAGGCATTGTCAAAGGCGACTTTTTCATTCGATGACCACTCGATGTAGGTCTTCAAACCCAGCTCTTTCTTGTACTCCACCACAGCAGGAATGATTTCAGAGCTCGGAGTCCCAGGATAAGAAGTGACGACATGGCATCCACTCTCGACGATTCCTCTCGCTATGGCAACATTCCCCAATAAGACCCTGGTTTCTTCCTCTTGAATCATTTGTTTATATGATTTTATTGCCGCTGACCGGTTGGAAAAAAAGGGCTAAACATGCTTCTTATAGATCCTTGCGAACTCCTCCACAAACCTCTTGTTTTGTTCCGGCATGCCTATGGTCACACGCAAAAATGTGGGTTGTCCGTACATGGTTAGAGGTCTGATGATAATGCCCTTTTTCTGAAACGCCTCGGCAATCTCTCTCGCATCAGTCTTCACATCGATGGTCACAAAATTTGTTTCTGATGGAATACAGAAGACATCCAACTCTTTAAAGCGCTGATACAGATATTTCTTTCCCTGCTCATTTATTTCTTTGGTTCTCTTCACATGCTCTCTATCCTCCAGCGCTGCAGCTGCTCCAATCTGCCCGAACCTATTTACAGAGAACGGAGGACTCACTTTTTCGATCGCCAGGACAAATTCACTTCTAGCCACGCAGTACCCCACGCGAAAGCCGGCCAAACCATACATCTTGGAAAAAGTCCGCAACACGATCACATTCCTTCCTTCTTCGATAAATCTTAAGGATTTCGGATAGTCACCGTGGTTCACGTAGTCATGATAAGCCTCGTCCAACACCACAATAACATCCTCAGGGATTCTTTCCATGAACTCCAACATCTCCCGATGTGTGACCATCGTGCCGATCGGATTCATAGGATTGTCAAGATAGACGATTTTCGTTTTATCACTGATAGCCTCTGAGACAGCATCAAGATCATGACAATATTCTTTCAAAGGAACTTCCACCAATCTGCAACCCACTATTTGTGTAACGATCTTGGCCATGATGAAGGAAGATTGGCTCATGACTAATTCGTCTTCTGGACTCAAGAAGACAATTCCTAAGAGAAGGATTAACTCTGTGGTCCCATTACCAATTCTTAGATATCGAGGAGAGACATGAAGACATTCAGCCAACTTCTCTTTTAAAAAATAGCAACTGTTGTCAGGGTAAAGACTGGCTTCCTTAAGGCTTTTTTGAATGGCTCCGATAGCAAGAGGAGAGGGACCTAAAGGATTTTCATTCGAGGCAAGTTTACAGATCTCACCTTTCAGGTTGAGTTCTCTTCTAAGGATTTCAACAGGCTTTCCGGGTTCGTACTGCTCAATTTTTAAGACATTATCTCTTATTAATCTTTTCACTTTGAATAAATTATTAAGGCATAGATTATTAATGAATTGAAGTTAAAAAGCAAGCCACGAATTGATGCTGAACCAAAAAATCTCTTTCAAAAAAAACTCGTATGAATTATGCCAGAATCATCCACAAATTGCGAGAATTTATTTCGGCTTTTTTGACATCAAATTTTCCCTATGTTATAAGTTTCTAAGCTCTGTTTTTTACCTCAATACACTTTATCAGCCTGGAGGCTCTATATGATAAAAAAAATCAGTCACCTGGGGATGGCTGTGAAGGATCTTGAGGAGGCGAGAGAATTCTACCGTTCGGTTTTCAAACTTGAGTCGTCTGAGCCCATTATCGGAGGGGATGGGACGATCAGAGTCAGCATGGTTAAGGTCGGGGAAGTTCTGATCGAACTCCTCCAGCCTATCGAGAATGAAGGTGTTATGGCAAAATTCTTGGAAAAGCGAGGCCAGGGATTCCACCATATCTGCTATGAAGTGGATGACATCATCGCCGCTGTTTCATCTCTAAAAGCATCAGGATTAGATATCCTGGGAGAACCAAAACCAGGAGCCGAAGGCATGAGTGTGTTCCTTCACCCTCGCGGGACCCACGGTGTACTGGTTGAATTCGTGGAAAAGGAAAAGTGAGGAAAATATGGATTTCGAACTTACAGAAGAACAGAGGATGTTTCAAGACATGGCCCGAAAGTTTGCCGAAAAAGAGATCTTGCCTCCGCTCAAGGAAAATGAACGCCAGGAGATATTCGATCCCAGCATCATAAAAAAGCTTGCCTCCCAAGGGCTGCTCGCCCCGCACATCCCTCAGGAGTACGGAGGATTGGGACTCGACTACGTGACATCAGCCATCATATGGGAATCACTCTGTATGACAAGTTTATCTGTGACCCAGGCGGCCGTGAGTGGTCCCATCCAACCGGCGACTAATCTTTTAGATGCCGGAACCGACGAGCAGAAACAGAAATACATCCCTCCGGTCTGCAAGGGCGAATCGATCATGTCTGGGGCTGTGGTCGAGCCCAGTGCGGGCAGTGACTCATCCATGATCGAGACATCCGCTGTGCGTAAGGGAAACCGCTGGATCATCAACGGAACCAAGATCTTTATCACCAACGGTGAAATTGCGGATGTCGTGTTGTTTATAGCACAGACAGATAAAAGCAAAGGTCTTAAGGGATTGGCCACTTTTATTGTAGAGAGAGGCACTCCAGGGTTTTCCAGCACTCCCCAGAAAGGAAAGATCTCATGGCGCGGCGGCAGCGAAGGCACCCTTAGATTCACGGATATGGAATTACCCTTGGAAAACCAGGTTGGAGAGACAGGACGCGCACTTCGTGATGCTTTGCGGGGCATCGACACGGCACGCCTGTTCCTTGCCGCTGGTGCTGTCGGTCTTGCTCAGAGCTGTCTAGACGCCAGCATAAAATATGCAAAGGAGCGAGTGCAGTTTGGAAAGCCCATCGGAGGCCATCAGCTTGTTCAGGAAATCATTGCTGATATGGCTACCAGGATTGAAGCATCCAGATGGCTGACTTACCGCGCCGCCGACCTCAAGAGCCGCGGGATTCGCCACATAAAAGAAATGTCCTATGCCAAGTATTTCGCCACAGAGACCGCTCTTTGGGTGGCATCACAGGCCGTAAAGATCCATGGATCTTTCGGCACAATCGATGATTATCCCGTGGGTCACCACTTTCAAGATGCGATCACAGCCACCATACTCGGCGGCACAGCCCAAATGCACCAACTGACCATCGGACAGCAGCTCCTGGATATGGCAGCTTTTAAATGACGGATTGAGTCTATAGCTATGAACCAAAGATTTGATGCCATAGTCGTAGGAGCCGGACCGGCAGGCTGTGCGTGCGGTCTCATCCTTGCAAAAGCGGGACTAGAGACCTTAATCGTTGAGAGGGGTAAGTTTGCCGGTGCAAAGAACATGTGGGGTGGAGCTTTATATGGTCCTTCTCTGAATGAGCTCGTTCCAGGCTTTTGGCAAGAAGCCCCGGTTGAAAGGTATATCCAACGCCACAGATACTCCTTGCTCACAGAAGAGACTTCACTATCTACAGAGTTCACATCAAAGAAATTCGGAAAACCTCCTTACAATGGCTTTTCTGTGCTGCGCTCCAAGTTCGACCGCTGGTTTGCTTCCAAGGCTGAGCAGGCAGGCGCAGTCGTTGCAACAGGTCTTGAGGCCGAAGACCTCCTGTGGGAGGGGAACGCCGTGACGGGCATAAAAGCAGGTGGAGACGAACTGCCTGCCAGCGTCGTCGTTGCTTGTGATGGGGTAAACTCACTTCTTGCAGAAAAGGGTGGGCTTAGAGGAAAGCTATCAGCTCGCGATATAAAACAAGGAGTAAAGGAGGTTATACAACTCCCCCGTCAGCTCATAGACCAACGCTTTAACTTACGCGGGGAGGAGGGCATTGCCTGGGAGTTCATCGGTTCCTTCACAAGAGGGATCCCTGGTGGTGCTTTCATTTATACCAACAAAGAAAGCCTGTCCATAGGTGTTGTCGTCCAATTGAGCGCTCTGACTGAGAGGAAAGTCAGTGCCAATGACCTGCTCGAAGACTTTAAACGACATCCTGTGGTTAAAAATATGCTCGCTGATGGTAAACTGGTCGAATACTCGGCGCACCTCATACCGGTTGGCGGGAAGGCCATGATGCCGACTTTATACACGGATGGCTTTCTTGTAGCCGGTGATGCCGCAGCTTTTACTCTGACCACAGGATTGGTCCTTGAGGGAGCCAATTTCGCTATTGCCTCAGGAAAAGCGGCCGCGGAAACAGTCATCAGAGCCAAGCAGCGGGGAGATTTTTCTGAAAAATCAATATCTTTTTATTCAGAAATATTACAAAAGAGCTTTGTCCTGAAGGATATGGAGACCTTCAAAAGATCTCCTCTTTTGCTGGAGAATCCTCGCTTCTACCGCCAGTATCCTGAATTGGTCTGTGATCTGGTTGAAAAGATGTTCACTAGCGATGGTAAACCGAGAAAGAAACTCTGGAAATTGTTTCGAGATTCACAGAAGAAGAGGGTATCCTTCTGGAGAATGATCCGTGATTTTTTTCAAATGAAGAGATCGATATGAATCCATCCAGTATCGAGGACAAACTAGCCGTAAATAAATTCGACATCGATAAAGAACGCCATATAAGAATCAAGGAGGATTCTTGCGATGAATGCGAGGCCTATCCCTGTATCTATGCATGCCCGGCAGGATGCTTCAAGCTTGGTGAAGGACACATCACCTTTTCCTATGAAGGCTGTTTAGAATGTGGCAGTTGCTGGATTGTGTGTGACAAAGAAGCTGTAGAGTGGACTCTCCCCAGAGCTGGTTTTGGCATATGCTACCAATTTGGTTAGAACAGAGAAAACATGAACACCATAGTTTGTGTCAAACAAATTCCAGACCCAGAGATTCCTCCAGCTAAGTTTAAGCTGGATACCGAGTGCAAGAGAGTCGTTCCTCCAGAGGGGATACCACCTGTGATCAATCCCTATGATGAGCGCGCAGTTGAACTCGCCCTCAGGCTTAAGGACAAACATGGAGGGAAGATAACCATAATGACCATCGGGGATGATTCTTCGATAAAGGCTATTAAGCATGCTCTGGCAATGGGAGCCGATGAAGGCATCCTCTGTAAAGACAAGGCGTTTGAGGACTCAGACAGCTTTTCGATAGCTTATGCCTTGAGTCAAGCTATACAAAAGATTAAGGACTTTGACCTTATATTGTGCGGTAGGCAGGCGGCTGATTGGGATGAAGGACTAGTCGGATCAATAATCGCTGAAAATCTTGATCTTCCCTTGGTCACACTGGCAGAATCTGTTGAAGTCGTCGCTGAGACATTAAAAGTAAAGCGCGTTATTCTTGACGGATTTCAGGTCTTTTCTGTTCCTCGGCCAGCGGTTATCACCGTCAGTCATGAGCTGGGTCAGCCTCGATTGCCTTCAGGATGGGGGATTATAAATGCATCCAAAAAGGAAATTCCTGTATGGAGTGCAAAGGACATTGGCGTTGATCTGTCCCGAGTCGGAGCTTCTGCCTTCAGCAGAGAGCTTGTCAGGCTTTTTATTCCTGCGAGGGAAAGGGAGTGCGAATTTATCGAGGGAAAAACAGCAGAAGAAGCAGCCGTAAGACTAGCCGAAAGAATGAGAGAGACAGGAACGATATAAATATCAACCATAGAGGATAGCCATTAAGGACAGCCAGGGAATTCTGATCTGTGGTGAACACAACCAAGGGAAAATCACCACTGTTTCGAAAGAAATAATAACGACAGGCAGAAAACTTGGCCGTGACTGCCATCAGTCCGTAAGCGTTCTCCTTATCGGAGAGAATCTCCAAAACATAGCTGAGGAGGTTGCGCATCTTGGAGTGGACAAAGTATTGACTGTTGAGCGCTCTGGGTTTTCTGAAATGCATCCTGAACGCTATGTAGCCATAATTGCTGCTGTATGCGGACAAACTAAGCCATCAATCGTTCTCCTCGGCCAGACAGACATCGGGCGTGATATTGCTCCAAGATTAGCCGCTAAGCTAAAAACAAGCGTTTGTCTCGATTGTGTTGATTTGAAAGTGGACCAAAAGACTGGATCACTCATCCAAACCAAGCCAGTTTACGGAGGAAATGCTCTAGCTGTGTGGGCTTCGACAAATCACCAGCCTCATGTGGTGACAATGCGTCCGAGAGCAGCAAAGCCGGCTGAACCAGATTTCTCCAGGAAGGCAGAAATTGTACCCGTATCATTGGATATAGAAGATTCTAAGTTTAAAAGTCAGCTATTGGAGACAGTGAAGGAAGAGAGCAAAGGGAAAAGACTCGAGGAAGCAAAAATCATTGTAGCTGGAGGAGGAGGGATCGGGGGGAAGAATGGCTTCCGTTTAATCCAAGACCTCGCACAAGTCCTCGACGCAGCCGTCGGAATAACTAGGGTGCCTGCAGACGAAAATTGGATGCCAAAGAGTCTGGAGATCGGGCAAACAGGTCATATCGTAGGGCCAGATCTTTATGTCGCCGTGGGCATCTCTGGAGCACCCCAGCATCTAGCTGGATGTTCAGGCTCCAAGATCCTCATCGCCATTAACAAGGACCCTCAGGCTCGCATATTTGAGGAAGCCGATTTTGGTGTCATAGGGGATTACAAAGAAGTTCTCCCTGCTCTCATCGCTAAACTAAAGGATTTATTAGCTGCCTGACAAATTCTCCATTCGGAATTATCCCAAATTCTCGTTTTTATCCTCCGGACAGGATCAAGCAACGATATGGTTTTAGGGGAAGCTGATCCTTGAATGTAAAGAGGGTCTAAAAAGAGACCAATTTCTTAAATTCCATATATCGGCTTTTGACTTCTGAATGTTTCAAGGACTTGAAACGCTCTATTCCAAAATCCTCGATGGTGAAAGAGGCCATCACGCTGCCGTAAACCGCAGCTCTCCGCAATTCTTTTTCATTGACCTCCCTTACCGAATCTAAATAACCCAAAAAACCTCCAGCGAAACTGTCTCCCGCACCAGTGGGATCAATGACGTCCTCACAGGGATGAGCCAGAACGCCAAAAACAATTTCCTTTCCCAGGATCAAGGCTCCATGTTCTCCCTTTTTTACAGCCACTAAGTTAGGACCCATTTCTATAATTTTTCTTCCTGCTTTGAAAAGATTGACCTCTTCGGTGAGAAGCTTGGCTTCCTCTTCATTACAAAAAAACAGGGTACATCTCTTAAGGACCCTTAAAAGCGCATCCCTGTTGTTCTTGATCCAGTGGTTGATGGTATCCATCGCAACCCACTTCGGATGTTTGAATTGGTTGAGGATGCTTTCCTGCAATTCTGGATCGATATTGGCCAAGAAGAGAATCTCAGCCTCTTTATACACAGGAGGAAGATGAGGCTTAAAGTCGGCAAAGACATTCATCTCCAACTTGATGGTGGTTCTGTGGTTGGGATCATGACCATAGCGCCCCTCCCAGTGAAAGCTCTTTCCTCTGGCAAATTCAAGGCCCTGGATATCGATTTTTCTCCTTTTGAATAGAGCGATCGTTTCTTTGGGAAAGTCTTCGCCGACGACTCCGACAATCTTGGGAGAGGTAAAGTAACTAGCAGCCAAGGAGCAATATGTACAGGATCCGCCTACGATTCCTTCCTTGCGTTCTTCGGGTGTCTCTATCGTATCAAAGGCTAAAGATCCGACCACAACAAGACTCATGACAGATACTTTCCGATAATGTGTTTCAGCTTCTCTTTTGTCTCCGGTGGAATAAGATCAGGGGAGGTGACGATGCAATTTTCCAAAGCCTGGGCACATCCACACTCATCTCCCCTTTCAGAAGGAAGTATGGCTAGGGCATCTTTGACAATGCTCTTGGCGTTGTGGATATTATGCCGTAAGTTTTCCAGGATCAATTCCACACTAACGGTCTCCTCCTCTTCGTGCCATACATCATAATCGGTGACCAAATTCATCGTGGCATAGCATATCTCGGCTTCCCGGCACAGCCTCGCTTCCGTGACACTGGTCATTCCGATGACATCACACCCCCAGGAGCGGTAGATATGGGACTCGCCTTTGGTCGAAAAAGCCGGGCCATCGATGCAGATGTATGTCCCTTTCGGATGGACTCTCAAACCCAATTTCTCTCCTGTTTCAAAAAGAACTCTGGAGAGATCCGAGCAAACAGGATGGGCAAAACTGATGTGAGCAGCAATCCCCTCACCGAAGAAGGTGTTTTTCCGCCGTGTTCTGTCGAAAAATTGATCAGAAAATACAATATCTCTCGGTCTGATCTCTCCCTTAAGGGAGCCCACAGAATTGATAGAGATGATCCTCTCCACTCCCAACATTTTAAAGCCATAGATGTTGGCTCTGTAGTTGATTTCAGAGGGAAGTATGCAGTGCCCTTTCTTGTGGCGATTGAGAAAGGCAATTTTTTTTCCTTCGTACGTGCCGATGATATAAGAATCCGAAGGTTTGCCAAAAGGGGTTTCCAACGCCTGTTCATCGATGATCTCGATTCCTTCGAATTCATACAGCCCTGTCCCGCCAAGAAGTCCGATTTCTGGTTTTGGTTTTTCTTTTCCCTCTGACAATTCCATGCTGCCTCCTCCCTCGTCCTTCGGCTCAGGTCTAGGATAACCCGCAAAAAACAGGACTCAGCATTCTCTGGATTAGGCTTCGCTTTCTTTAAATTTGAGATATTGATATATACTTTATCCTTCGACAAGTCAAGCCAAGCCCCGACGATGAAAGCATCTCTTTTTTGGGTATTGCTTTCATTTCAGGTATTTCTTTGTTTATACTGCAGCAGTCTTTGCTCTCCCTCTAATTTTCTTTTTTCGGTCAGATCCTGGCTAACCTCCAAGGTCCCAAAGTAATCCCCGTGCTCATCTCGTAAAGCAAAATATTCGATATGGATGAATCTATCCTTCAGGCTAATCCAGAATGCTGCATGATCCTGTTGTCCTGTTTTAAAATCATCCAGAATCTTCTCGACAATGTGTACACTTGAAGGAGGATGACACTGCTGCACTTTGCGACCAAGGATAGCCCGACTTCGGGCGAATATCCGCTCTTTTCCCTGCGTGAAATACCGTACCCTGTCATCCTTATCAACGAAGGTCAAATCAAAGGGGATGGTGTTTAAAAGGACATTCAATTCGCTGACATTAAAACTCCCGCTGGGGAGTTGGATTTTTCCAACCTCTTCGGGGACACGACCCCGCGTCTTTATACCTTCTGGTTCCCATTTGTCCTTGGGATCATACAGACAGAATCCATATTCGGTACTTTGCCTTTCAATCTCATACCATTCTGTCTCTGTCAGTGTATCCAGACACATCGGGAAAAGAATTTCCTCCTCCTTGCTGATCATGTCGTCAACAGCTTTGGAGGCAGATCTGAGAACAAGATCGACCACGGTTTTTGCTTCATCCAGAGTCATTTTATCGGTTGCACGAAGAGTTTCAGTCGCCCCTCTCAAGAGTTCTCGTGTCTCATCATGCTTGCCCCACATGATAGTCGGTGGCCCTGTCACCCCATGCTTCTCCAAAAAAGGAAACAAAAGATTCTCCTTGCGTAGGTAATGTTTCTCCACATCCATCAGAGCATTGAAATGATGTCGGATTTCATTAATGATCTCAACAACTTTCTCCTCAGCTTTTGCCTCTGTAATTTCAACATACAACTTTTCCAGAGCCTGGATCTCTCTGAGTAGGGCACTATTTTCTTGCTTGAAGGTATGGACGGGATGGCCTGGAGGAGCGGTTTTTTCCTCTTTGTGGTCGATGATTCCATTCAACGCTGCGGTATGAATATCACATAATTTGAGAACCTCTTCCTGGGGCAATCCTTCTGAGATCAGCTCCTGCTCTACTTCTACGACATCGTTATAAGGCACTTTTCCTAATAGTCGTGTCAATTGCTTTCGAACAGCATCAGGAGCTTGACCTTCATGCAACTGGAGAATCATATGCTTGAGGAGTTCTTTTCTCTTTTTAGCATTTTCGAGTAGCTCGCTCATAACTACCTCCTTATACTATCAGTCATCTCTATTATACAAAACCTGACCCATAAAACATTGATATAAGTCAAATTTCTATTTTTGGAAGCATCTTTTTTTCCGTGATGAGGGAAACATCTGACCTAATTGAGCAGTGCGACGCTGGTTCCCCTCCGTCCGAAGCCCATAAATGACACCTTCATAATTAGCTGTCACGGAAAAAAAGATGCTTTCTATATTTTTGCTTGACTTCTATAACAATGAATCTTAGCATTTACATAAATTCAGTCGTAAAACTGAGCTTTAATGGCATCCATTAAAAAAAGGAGGAGAGCAAAATTGGATACAAAAAAACTCATCATAGTTTTGGTGTGTGCGGCATTCTGTGCGAGTGCCTATGCCCAAGAATGTGTGGAGTGTCACAAAGAAGTCACACCGAATATCGTTGGTGACTGGCAGCTAAGCAAACACAGCCAAAATGAAATCAATTGCTCCGTATGCCATGGGGATAAGCATAAGGATCCGTATGATGTGTCAAATATCCAGATCCCTACCCCTGAGACATGTGCTGCCTGCCATGACGAGAGAGTCGAGCAATTCAAGGCTGGAAAGCATACTGCTGCTTGGGCTGCCATGAAAGCCATGCCGACTGCCCACTGGCAGCCGATGGCTTTGATGGAAGGGATGAAAGGCTGTGGAGGGTGCCACAAGATCGGTTTGAAGACAGAAGAGGAGATAAAAGAGCTGAAAAAGAATGGAGCAGGATTTGGAGTGGCTTCATGCGATGCTTGTCACACCCGTCACACGTTCTCTGTCCTGGAAGCCAAACAACCTCAAGCCTGCCAAACTTGCCATATGGGATTTGATCATCCTCAGTGGGAGATGTACTCGGGCTCAAAACACGGCGTCCGTTTTCTCCTTAAACAGAATAAAACCTTACCTGAGACTGTGGCCGCTCCCACCTGTCAGACTTGCCATATGCAGGAAGGGAACCACGCTGTCCTCACAGGTTGGGGTTTCTTGGCTGTAAGGCTCCCCATGCCCGAAGATAAGCAGTGGACTGCAGATCGTGTCACCATTCTCCAAGGACTAGGAGTTCTCGATCCAGAGGGCAATCCGACTGGCCGGCTCGATGTGGTCAAAGCAGCCAATGTCGCTCGTCTCACACAGGAAGACTGGCAGCAAGAAAGAGATAAAATGCTCAAGACCTGCAACCAGTGTCACTCACTGAATTTCGCAAAAGCCGAACTGGAAAAGGGCGATCAAATGATCAAGGCTGCAGATTCGCTGATGGCCAAGGCCATTCGCACAGTTGCAGACCTTTACAAGGATGGGTTACTCAAAAAGCCAGAAAATTATGCCTATCCCTTCCCAGATTTGCTCACCTTTCACGATGCGCCTACTCCCATCGAACAGGAACTCTTCGTGATGTTTCTCGAACACAGGATGCGAACCTTCCAAGGAACATTCCATGCGAATCCAGATTACGCCCTCTGGTATGGCTGGAGTGAGATGCAGAGGTCTCTATCTGAAATCCAAAAGATGGAAGAAGAACTCCGTCATATCCACGACAAGAAATAACTATCCATATCCCTTGAAGTCGAACTCATAACACATACATTCAGATGATTTTCCTCCTTGGGGAAAATCATCGTGTTTATTCCTTTTCTTGCCTTCTGTCATCACGGAAAAAAGATGTTTACAACACAGGCATTTGATTTGAGTTTTCGCCTGTATTCCGGTATCCTAGTGACCAGAGGTAAACAAATTTGAATGTCCCTCCAGAACTAGGAGCTGTCTGTGATATCCTGTTATCAGCAAGGCGGATAGCCGTGCTCACTGGAGCAGGGATCTCCGCTGAATCAGGCATCCCAACCTTTAGGGGAGAAGACGGGTTGTGGAGAAAATACAGAGCAGAGCAACTGGCTACTCTAAGTGCCTTTATCCAAGATCCCAAGCTTGTCTGGGAATGGTATGACTGGCGAAGAGGCATTATTGATACGAAAGAGCCTAATCCTGGCCATGAAGTGCTTGCCGGTTGGGAAGGATTCTTCCCCCAATTCGCTCTGATCACACAAAATATCGATGGGCTCCATCAGAAGGCTGGCTCGAATAATGTCACAGAACTTCATGGTAACATATGGAAACAGAGGTGCATCGAAGAAAAGACCATCTCAGAATACCATGATGTCCCCCTCAAAGAAATTCCCCCTCATTGTCCAGAATGCGGAGCTCTTTTGAGGCCCCATGTGGTCTGGTTCGGAGAATCCTTGGACGGCACGATCCTTCAGAAATCCTTTATGCTGAGTTCGACCTGTGACGTCATGTTTGCCATCGGAACCTCAGCTGTTGTCCAGCCAGCAGCCTCTCTTCCTCTGAGTGCGGCAGAAGCGGGTGCGAAGTTCATCGAGATAAACCCTGACCCAACTCCTCTCACTTCCTATGCGGATTTCTCCTTCAGGGCCAAATCTGGAGAACTGCTGCCTCTATTGGATGCAGAGCTCAGGAGACGATCTGAAGAGAAAAAGGAATAGTTCGCCATGAAATATGTCTATTTTGACGCCTCATCCGGTGTGAGCGGTGATATGATCCTGGGATCATTTTTAGATCTGGGCATACCTCCTTCCGCTTTCAAGGAGAAAATGGCTGAGCTCGGACTCCCTGTGGAGATCGAGGTGAGAGAGACAAAAAGAGCCTCGTTACGCGGATTGAAAGTTAATGTCAACGTTCAAAGAGACAAGAAAATCATCCGAAAATGGTCGGATATCCAGTCCCTTCTTAAAAATCGATCTTTCTCCTCAAGGATTAAAAATCAGGCCATGGATATTTTTAAAAGACTCTTTGATGCTGAGGCGCGTGTTCATGGACGAAAATTCGATGAGGCCCATCTCCACGAGGCAGGCGCAGATGATGCCATCATCGACATCGTCGGCAGTTGCTGGTTAGCCCAAGAGCTCGATATTCATGAATTTTACTCCTCGCCCCTAAATCTCGGACGAGGCTGGGTCAAGGCTTCACACGGCGTCCTTCCTGTTCCTCCTCCTGCTGTTGGAGAACTCCTGAAAAATATTCCCGTCTATTCAGAGCACGTGGAACACGAACTCGTCACTCCCACAGGGGCAGCCATTCTCTCATCCTTGGTCAAAACATTCCTCCCCTTTCCAGAACTGTGTTATGAAAAAATCGGCTATGGAGCCGGGACAAAGGACTTTCCTGACTTTCCCAATATCCTGCGTGTTTTCTACGGTGAAGCAAGCCAGTTCAGAGTCGATAAAAAAATCTTCATGATCGAGACCAACATCGACGATGAAAACCCGCAGATACTGGGCCATTTTCTCGAAAAGGCCTTGAAAATGGGCGCTCTGGATGTGTTCTTTACACCTGTGTTTATGAAAAAAAACAGGCCGGCCACAAAATTGACCCTTTTAGTTGAGCCTGATAGAATAGATGCTCTCATACGTGCTGTTTTTCAAGAGACGAGTTCTATTGGTGTCAGATATTTCCCTGTTCACCGCAGAGTTCTGGAGAGGAAAATCCATAAAATTCCTGTTTTGGGTGAGGAAATCCCAATCAAGGCTGCCTACTTGGAAGGAAAGGAAGTGAACATCCAGCCTGAATTCGGTGTCTGTCAAAAAGTAGCCAAAAAAAATAATCGTCCGGTAAAAGAGATTATCCGTCTTGTTCTGAGAGAATGGGAGAAGAAAAAGGATTGACAAGAACATGCCTGAAAGAAAGAACAAAAAAACAGACCTGAAAAAAATAGAAAGAGGAGTAAAGCTCATCCTGGAGGGTGTGGGGGAAGATCCCAAACGTCCAGGCCTCAAAGAAACTCCCGTGCGCGTGGCCTCGATGCTTTCAGAGATACTGGGTGGACATAGAGAGGACATTTCCAAACACCTTCGTGTCATCCAGGGAGAAAAGCATGACGAAATGGTCTTGATCAAGAATATTCCTCTCTACTCCATGTGCGAGCATCATCTTCTTCCTTTTGCAGGAGTTGCCCACGTGGCTTATATTCCCAAAGGAGGAAGAATCGTAGGGCTCAGCAAAATCGCAAGAGTCGTGGACATCCTGTCCCGCCGACTGCAGGTTCAGGAACGGCTGACCAAACAGATCGCCGATCTCATCGATACCCACCTCAGACCTCTCGGGGTGATGGTCGTCATAGAGGCTGAGCACATGTGCATGTCCATGAGAGGAGCTAAAAAACCCAAATCCCTGACAGTCACATCGGCAGTCAGGGGATCCTTTCGGACCCACAGCGCAACCCGTTCAGAAGCTATGACTTTGATAAGAGGAGGATTGTCCGGTGGGAGAGACCTCTAAATCGACCTTTTACATCACCACCCCGATCTATTATGTGAATGATGTTCCGCATATCGGACATGCCTACACAACCATCATTGCCGATGCCATCAACAGATTCAAAAAACTCGCTGGATACGATGTCTTTTTTCTCACAGGAACCGACGAACACGGCCAAAAGGTAGAAAAAGCCGCTTTAGAAAAGGGATTAACTCCCATTGAACTGGCTGATAAGGTTGTAGGGCGTTTTAAAAAATTATGGGAGGCTCTGGATATCTCGTACGATTATTTCATCCGAACCACACAGTCCTTCCATGAACGGGGTGTGCAAAAAATCTTCCAAAAATTGCAGGATAAAGGAGATATCTATAAGGGAACATATGAAGGTTGGTACTGTATATCTGATGAAACTTTTCTATCAGAAGATATCGCACTGGAAGAGGGCGGTCACAAGATCTGTCCCGATTGTGGAAAGCAGGCCAATGTGGTTTCAGAAGAATGTTACTTTTTTAGGCTCTCTGCTTATCAAGAGCGTCTGCTCGACTTTTATGGCAAGAATCCAACTTTTGTCCGACCTCAGAGCCGGATGAACGAGGTGGTCAGTTTTGTCCGTCACGGACTCAAAGACCTGAGTATCACTCGAACAACAGTCAAGTGGGGAATCTCTCTGCCCGATGAACCCGAACACACCATCTATGTGTGGTTCGATGCTCTTCACAACTATCTGACAGGCATCGGATATGACTGGGATGAGAAACTCTTCTCAAAGTTTTGGCCGGCCACGATTCACCTCATCGGAAAGGATATACTCAGGCATCATGCTGTTTTTTGGCCGGCTTTTCTGATGGCTGCTGAATTCCCACTTCCTGAGGCTGTCTTTGCCCATGGCTGGTGGTTGAAGGATGAGACCAAGATGTCAAAATCCAAGGGGAATGTCCTCGATCCCTGGACCATTCTGAGCACTTTTGGACCCGATCCTCTCCGATACTTCTTGCTTCGGGAAGTCCCGATCGGCCTTGACGGAAATTTCTCGCATGAGGGATTCATCCACCGGGTGAATTCAGACTTGGCCAATGATTTGGGGAATCTCATCCAGCGCCTCTTGACCATGATAGACAATAGTTTTGGAGAACGGATAGAAATCCTGGATGAGGAAACAGAATCAGACAGAACTCTCCACAATGAGTTTGAAATCCTGAAAGAAAACGTGTTTCATCATTATGAGTCCTACGCGCTCAACAGAGCCCTGGAAGAGATTTGGATGTACATCCGTTCCGTGAATAAATACCTGGCTGATAACGAACCCTGGAAAATGGTCAAGGATTCCAAACAGAGAGGAAGATTGGGTCGGATACTCTACCAAGCAGCCTGCTCTCTGAGGGTTATCGCTTATCTCCTCTTCCCGGTCATACCCGAATCATCCAATAAAATATGGCAATTCCTCGGAGAAAGGGATCCTTTAGAGGAAGAATCCTTTTCTGAACTGGCCTTTTTCAACTTCCAGCCTGACCAAAGGATTCAGAAACCTCAACCCCTGTTCCCCCGAGTCAAACTGAAAGATTTCTTGAAAGAAGAGGAAAGTCGAGAGGGTTCACCCCAAAAGGAGGAAAGAATGGAATACATAACTTTTGATGAGTTCAAGAGAATGGATTTCAGAGTCGGAGAAATCGTGAAGGCGGAGCGAGTCGAAGGGACGGAAAAACTCGTCAGGATGGACGTCAGCATCGGAACAGAAATGAGGCAGATGGTAGCCGGAATCGCCGATACGTACAGCCCTGATGAGCTTGAAGGGAAAAAAGTCGTGGTGATCGTCAACCTCAAACCTGCTGTTATCCGCGGAATCGAATCCCAGGGAATGCTTCTTGCAGCCGAAGTCGGTGGAAAAGCTATCATCCCTATCTTTACAGAAGACGTCCCACCAGGAGCGAAGGTCAGATAACGACTGAACATTCACACTCGATGACTGGAATGTGATAAGGGGAACACCATGAGAAGAAGAGCGTTTCTTCACATATTTTTGGGGTCGGCGGCTGGTCTAAACATCAATCTCTTCTGTGGAAGCCTTAAAAATCCTCAAAAGGATCCTTCAAACCAACCTCAACAGGCCGCCAATGTGCTGGTGAAAGTGCTCGGGACAGCTCAGGATGGAGGTCTTCCTCATATCGGATGTTCATGTTTAAACTGCCAGAGAGCATGGCAAGATCCTCGTTTCTCACGTCTTATCTCCTCCCTGGCTATTTTCGACCTTGCAGCCAACACGGTTTTTCTCATCGACACCTCTCCTGACATTCGAGCTCAAACACGGATGCTTATGGACAGGATGAGGGCAAGTCAATCCTCTTCTAGATTTGCTCCTGACGGAGTGCTCCTCACCCATGCTCATATCGGGCATTACTCAGGGTTGATGTTTTATGGCTATGAGGCTCAATCGACTGATAAGCTTCCAGTCTACTGTTCGAAGCGTATGGCCGAGTTTTTATCCAGTAATGGACCCTGGAGTCAGCTCGTGAGTTTGCAGAACATTGTCATTCGGACGATTGAACCAGACACAGCCTTTTTTCTAACACCCCAGGTATCTGTCACAGCCTTTCAGGTGCCCCATCGAGACGAATACTCCAATACCCTAGGGTTCAAGATCACAGGAAATCAAGGATCAATTCTTTATATTCCCGATATTCATAGCTGGGAGAGCTGGGATAAATCTGTGGTCGAAGAGGTCAAAAAAGTCAATATCGCCCTTCTCGATGGCACCTTTTTCAGTCCGGATGAACTTCCTTCCCGAGATCTTTCATCCATAGGCCACCCCTTCATCATCCATTCTATGGAGATCTTGAAGGACATCGCTAGAGAGGGGAAAACGAGGATCTGTTTCACGCATCTGAACCACACCAATCTCGCGCTCGACCCAGAGGGTGAGCCGAGAAAAACAGTCGAAAAACAGGGATTCCACGTGGCCTCGGATGGCATGGAATTTTCTTTATGATGGATAAAAGAGCAGGTCAAGAAAGAAGGTATTTTTTCAGCTGAGAAAAGGGGATAGCACCTTCCCGGAGAAGGCGGGGATTCTTTCCTGTTAAGTCCAAAACCGTTGAGGGTAAGCGGCCCTTGGTTTCTCCTGCGTCCACGATGAGATTGACGCTTTTGTCGAACAACCGGACAGCTTCCTCCGGATTAGCGATTTCCTCTCCTCCTGAAATGTTGGCGCTCGTTGCTGTAATCGGAAAAGAAGCGTGCCGCACCATTGCTCTCAGCCATTCATACCCTGTCAGCCGAACACCGATCGATCCAGAAAGGCTTTGCAGCTCCTTTGGCACTCGAGACGACGCTTTGAGGACGAGGGTTAAGGGTCCTGGCCAAAAAACTGAAACAAGAGTCTCGAAATCGGGAGGGATCTCTAGGACAAGATCTCGAATCTGGTCCAGATCAGAGATCACTACAGAGAGAGGCTTTGAGGGGGGGCGTTTCTTCAAGCGGTATATCTTTTGGATAGCCTTTCTTGAAAAACAGTTTGCACCCAGAGCGTAAAACGTTTCTGTGGGATAAACGATCACAGCGCCAGAACTTAAAATTCGTGCTATTTCCTTGATCTTTTCCGACTCGACAAGATCAGGATTGATCTTTACAATCTTAGTCTTCATGGCCATGACTCACATAGTGTAAATGCAAAAAAGGCAAGAGTAAAGACTTGACTATCTCTGATTTCTATTCTATAAACAAGGACTAGGACAACAGAGATGAGACAGAGTGGACAATTGACCTTTTTTAGAAACACTGCGCGCCTGGATTTCCCCTGAGGCCAGATTTATTTTTATTGGCATAGATTTTGCATATATTCAGGACAGAGGTGACAAAAATGAAAAAAACACTGATTTTCTTGACAGCCGTTCTGGTTTTGGTTCCTGGGTTCATGTTCTCTGATGTCGTCACGTTCAAAGTGGGTTATTTTTTCCCCCGCGCTGACAGCGATCTCTGGCAGGACGAGTTTGATAACATGATGTTTACAAAAACCGGCTTTCAGGACTCGAACTTTGGGTTTGGTTATGAGTATTTTCTCTCCAATCAATTAAGCGTGGTCTTTAATGTGGAAGGGTATTCCAAGAACAAATTAGGACAGTATGAGAACTTTGTTGGTATCGAGGATGTTGATGGAGACTGGGCCTATCCGACAGATTTTGTGCCAGATTTTATCCCTACTCACACCTTTAGTGTATCGATCACCCCTATCCAACTTTCCTTAAAGATCGCTCCATTAGGAAGACGGCAAAAAATCATTCCCTATGTGGGAGGAGGGGCAGGACTCTACATCTGGAATGTCAGGATGTGGGGCGATCTTGTCGATCTGAGTGATCCTTGGGTCGATCAAGATTGGGATGTCGAAATTTATCCTATTTATCCAGTTGATGCCAGGGAAGAGAACAAACTCAAAGTCGGCTTCCATGCCTTCGGAGGAATCATGGTTCCTGTGGCAAACAAGATCAGCTTCGAAGCAGAATTCAAGTATAATTTCGCCAAAGGAGAGCTTACCGAGGCTTTTGAGGGCTTCGAACCGTTTGACCTCAGCGGCTACCAGATTTCGGTCGGGCTTAACTACTGGTTCTAATCAACAGCACTGACTCTTCTCGTTTTATTTTTTTGGCAAGAGTCAGTCATTAAATCTTGATGAAAGCTCCGTCCTAAGATGGAGCTTTTCATTTTTAAAGCTATTTTTGGCGGAGTCTTTCTGCGATAAGATGGGCTGCCTTCTGTCCTGAAAGGAGCATACCACCAAAAATCGGGCCCATTCTTGGTCCGCCAAAAACCGCATTGGCTGCCATTCCACAGACGTACAAATTGGGGAAGACCTCCTTTGTATTCTCTAAGAGCATACTTTCTCCCTTTGCTGCCCACATCGGCCGCTCCCCGATGACTTTTCCCGTGGAAGTGAGAAGCTTTGCCCCTGACTTTTGACTCACCACCTGCGCGATTTCGGCGGCATGTCCTGTGGCATCCACAACAAATGTGCTTCTGACGGTTAGGGGGTCCACATGCAAGTTGGCTATCTCAGCGGCAGACCAGTTGATCACAACCCCATGGATCTTCTCATCATAAATCAGCACATCCTCTGCAGAAATACAGTTGAAGATCTGGGCGCCTTTTTTTATGGCCTGGCTCAACAGGACTCCCAATGTCTCCAAAGAGGAGGCTACATAATAATTCTCCTTGTGGTGTGTGGTATCGACACCCCATTCGTCGAGAAGAGGCTTGGATTCTTGCTGGATGACGATCTTGTTGAACATCATCCCTCCACCAGGCATCCCGCCGCCAGGCCGCAGGGTTCTCTCGAACACGACAACCTTGAATCCCTGTTTACTCAGATAATAAGCCGCACACAATCCTGCAGGTCCTGCTCCGCAGATGATAACATCGGATTCAAGATTGTTGAGAAGGTCCTGAAAATAGCTCTCGATGATAGCTCTCGAAATCTCAACATCATCCAGCATCGTTCACCTCTTCCCTTGTCTAATCGACTGATCAGCCATAATTATAGAATGAGATATGCAAAGGGTCAATCTTCTAGAAGAAGTCATAAGAAATGATCTCGTCCAGGCTTTTTCGCCCTCTAGATACCGGGATTTCATCCGGATAACCGATTGGAGTCAGAGCGAGGACCTTTACGCTGTCGGGTATATTCAGAATGGCCTTGACCTCTCTCTCTTCAAAGGCACCGATCCAACAGGTTCCCAGTCCTTCCTCTTGAGCCTGGAGGATGAGGTGTTCGGTGGCTATAGCCACATCCACAGGCCAAGATTTCATATAATTTCCCATGCGAGAATAGCAGTCATCGGGGAATCCACAAGCGACCACAACAAGAGGAGCTTCGGCAATAAAGGACTGTCCAGCCGAAGCTTTTGCCAGTTTTTGCTTCATGTCCTTATCCTTTACGAGTATGAATTTCCAGGGCTGAAGGTTTTTTCCTGATGGAGAATAGCGCGCGGCCTCTAAAACACGGAGAAGCACATCCTCAGGGATAGGATCTCCTTTGTATCTGCGAACGCTTCTTCTCTCTTTTATGACTTTCAAGATGCTCATTCTTCCTCCTGCAGTTTATATTCCGCGATAAGCGATAGATATTTCTGGAATTCCTCGTGTTTGTCTCTCTTTTGGAAACCCTTGACCAATATTTGACATTTTTTCACCAGTTCCTGTTCGACACTTTTCTTCTGCTCTGAAGACAAATCCAGTCTGAGGGCTTTTTCGAGAGCATAAACGCGAAATCTATCCATCCCCCAATATTTTTTCGAAAGTTGATCGGCATGTCCCCCACGCTTGATGATCAACGGCTGATCTATCAAATGGACCGGAAAACGATGAGCCAAACGAATGCCGAAGTCATAATCCTCACAGGCAGGCAGTTCTTCATCAAAGTATCCCACCGTCTCGAACACCTCTCTCCGGAAAAGTGCAGAGGAAAGGCTCAGCAGGCAGAGAGGCAAGACCCTATCGAATATCCAGCCTGAATATTTTTTATGTTTCCTCCTAGCGTTGACCAAGACGCCATTTCGGACCCAGCTTTCTTCTGTATAGCAAACCATGGCTTTCGGATAAGCTTGCATGAAGCTCATCTGTGCCGTTATCTTGTTTTTCAACCACAGATCATCAGAGTCTAGGAAAGCGATAAAGTCTCCAGAAGAAAGCTTGATTCCCTGGTTTCGAGCCGCACTGACTCCCCTATGTCCCTGAAAGAAGTACTTGATCTCCTTTCCTAAGGATTTAACAGCTTCTTCGGTGTTATCGGTGGAGCCGTCATCGATCACCAAGAGTTCAAAAGGGGGGGCCGAAGTCGGATTTTGGAAGCAATCCTGATCGAAGACGGAATGAATGGTTTCCAATAAGAAAGAAGCCCGATTAAAAGTTGGAACAATGACACTGATCATGGGTTGTGATTAAGATGAAAGATCACGGAGTCCTGGTGATGGGCACCGCTCCGCGTATCTCGAAAGGAATGGTCAAGCGGCCCCATATGGTTTGAACATCCACTTCCCCAGAAAATGTACAGTGTGTTGAGGATTGCTTGAGGAGATTGGAGACTTCCATTCCCACATCAAAAAAATTCAAAAGAAGAGGAATAGAAAATATTTTCTCTCCCTGCTTCTCGATATTCTTATCACCGCTTATTGTCCCCTGGTCGAGGGAATATCCTCCTAATGTTAACTCATAGCCTATCCTGTCCACGAGCAGCTCGAACCTGTTCTTGTTTTTAAACTTGATTTCAAAGTCAATGTCTGCGCCTCCGATGGTGAGGGCGTTCACCCGAAGCTCGGCGAAATCAGCCTCTGGCTTCCAAAAGATCGGGAATTCTCCAGTAAAGGCAAGAGCAGCCTTCCCCCTGTCTCTGCGTCCATCGGTGAACCGCGCCCAGCCGATAAGGTTACAAACAGGGAACCCTTCATTTTGCAATTCCGGGATGGTTCGAAAAAGATGCTCATATGTGATCTTTACTGGGAAAGCCACAAGGGTTTCATTTTTTGCCTCAATTTTGAGGCCCTCCTCCAATCTGGTCTGCAACTGAATGTAGTCTTTCTGGTTAACGACAAAGCGGTAATCATAACTGGCAAGATAATAGGCTCTGGATGAGGAATTAATGATGTTCACATAAAAAACAAGAGTAAGATCTTCTAAGTTGAAATCTCTGATTCTTCTCTCC
>Ga0224495_10000319_pt1 | contig 38671 bp, 34 predicted proteins | sample SF_Jul11_sed_USG_FD_168128 | JGI IMG/M metagenome (GOLD analysis project Ga0224495, IMG submission 168128) | Sediment microbial communities from San Francisco Bay, California, United States - SF_Jul11_sed_USGS_4_1 | ecosystem: Environmental > Aquatic > Marine > Sediment | place: USA: California... | reverse complement strand
TTTACCTTTCGAAAATTGGAAGCGTGAAGTAATATCTTATCGTCAGGACCTAATTCGAAGGCATCCTCCTCTTTTCGTACGGAAATGCATCCACTCTCAACAACAAGCCTGATGCCTGATACCCCTGTGAATTTCTCGGTGTCGATGAAGTTAGGAATAACATGGATCTCTCTCTTGATTCCAAGTTCTTTGTGAGCCTTGTCTGCAAGAAATTCTGAGACCGCTGTCACTGCATCTGCTCTCTCTACAGTATGCTGGACCACAGGTTTGTATGCAGGGTCCTGTCCTAGAGTATGAACGTCTGAACCATGAAGTGTTACAACATAGGGTATACCAATAATCTCACGCGCCATGTATGCCGCCATTGCATGAGGAATCGCATAATGTGCGTGGATCAGGTCCAACTCAGCAGTCTTTGCCACCTTGATAATCTTTGATGTGAGTGCCATAGTATACGGCGGTCCAATCGAATTGAATAACGGATAGTCAAAGCTATCGACGAGATCAACGTACACACCCTTTGTCTGCTGCCACATCAATGAGAAGGGTCTCTGATAAGTGATAAAGTGTATCAGGTGTCCTTTATCTGCTAGGTGTTGGCCAAGTCTAGTAGCAACATAACCGCTACCACCCACTGAAGGATAGAGATTCACGCCAATTCGCATAGCCATACCTGCTCCTTGAGTTAGTTCTGTCCCCCTTTAAGGGACTTGGTCTAAGAAATAAATCATGCCAAACCTTGATTAGATACTAAAAGTACGGAAACTTATGAGTTCCATCCTAGTCGTAGTGGCACACCCTGACGATGAGAGTCTTGGAGCTGGTGGCACGATACGAAAACATACTGATCTTGGGATTCCTGTTGACGTGCACTGCATGACCGGTAATGAAACTAGGAACTCTGAGTTGAAGGCTGCCTGTTGCCATCTTGGAGTACGAAATCTTTTCCAAAGCGACCGGGATGATTTTGCCATAGACATGAGCCTCAGAAATGAAGTCATAGGAGCTATTCTGAGATCACGTCCTAAGATTGTGATAACTCATTTCTCTGGGGACTACAACGTGAATCATCAGCAATGCGCGCAGATAGTCTTTGATGCAGTCGAATGGGCTTCCCACACAACTCTATTTGATGATGCACATAGGGTCGAACGCATCTACAACATGGAGATCAATACTATGATCTCACGACCGCACGTATATGTTGACATCACAAAAACATACAAGTATGCACTAGGTGCGATTAAGGAACACAAGTCTCAGCTTCAAAAAGCAGACTTGTTCTATGAGAAACTCTACGATGCCAGAACTAGGCTTCGTGGAGCACAAGCAAAATGTGATCGTGCTGAGGCTTTTTCAATTACTCTTCCTGAACATGCTGGACCATTCTATAAGGAAAACAGTGTTGAGAGTCTCTTGTAACAAAATGAACTAATCGGTCTTTCTTCTTCTTGCAGCCAGTAGTTGTTTGAGTTCGCCCATCATACTCATACCTCCTCCTGGTGCGGGTGGGGGAGCTGTCGGCGCCTTTGCCATGGTTGGAATTGGTTCTCCTCCAGCTGCTGAGGGACCTCCTGCTGAGACCGTGGCACCGCTAGCAATCCGACTCGATAGTGAATCAAGTCTAGAGGCCAAGGCATTAACTTCTGACTGGAGCTGAACTGTTGTCGCTTGAAGATTGGAAATCGCCTCAGTGAGCTTGGTGGTAATGATACTTACGACTTCGCCTAGTTGGCGGATTTTCTCTGTGTTTGGATCCTGAAGTGCCCACTCGAATTCTTCCATCACCGCATCTTCAAGTTCCTTCTTTTCTTTGCTCATTGGTCTAGCTCCATCAAGTATCTGAAATGGTCGTGTGATTCGCTATAAACCTTGTCTGCACTTTTGCTTTAATATTATGAGGTAGAATCGATGGTTTTCTCAATAACATGTTGTGCTGTGCTCAGCACTTTCTCAACTAATTTCCGGGTGGGTCCTTCGCACGTGATTCTAATCAAGGGTTCTGTTCCTGATGGTCTCACAAGAATCCACCCCTCTTTCAATATAACACCAATACCATCTACTGTGAGAATTTGGGTGACATTCTCTAAAGCCTTGGGAAGCACCTTAGTAAGCTCCTGCATAACATGTGTCTTCTTCTCGTTCGGACACCTCACTTTGGCTTTTATCAGAGGATATACAGGAATGTCACCAATCAAGTCTCCAAAGCTCCTTCCTGTTCTCGCCATCATCTCGAGAATCCTGCATGCTGCAAGAAATGGTTCTGGAGCTAGTTGGAACTCTGGAAAGATGAACACACCACAGGCTTCGCCACCCATGACTGCACCTGTTTCTTTCACTTTCATTGCAACCTGAATATCACCTACAGGTGTTCGAATTACCTCTCCACCTCTCTTCTGAACAGTTTCATCAAGTACAAGTGAACTGTCCACAGTGGTCACTATGGTGCCCTGTTTATTGGTTCGTAGATAATCTTCAGCAAGAAGGGCAATTGTTCTATCTCCATTGACTACCTCTCCCTTCTCAGTAACGAATACAACTCTGTCGGAGTCTCCATCATGAGCTATACCAAGGTCAGCTCCAATATCTTTCACCATCTGAATGAGATCACCTAAAGAGCTCTCTTCTGGCTCCGATTTCCTTCCTGGAAAGTGTCCATCTAGCTGACCATTTATTGTTACGACCTTCCCTGAGATCTTCTGCATGAGATAGGGGGTCAAGACGCAAGCTGCACCATTGCCAGGATCGACCACCACGGTGTAGGACTTTGACTTTACCAAATCTGTATCACAATTCGCTAGGATTGCCTGAATGTGTTCATCAGCAGCAGTCTCAGTCGTAAGTTCGTTGCCTAACCTATCCCAAGGCGCGACCTTAAACCTCCTTGACATATAGATCTCTTCAAGCTGCCGCTCCTCCTCTGATGTAAATCCCATACTGGTCTTTGACCAGAACTTGACTCCAGTGTACTCTGGTGGATTGTGAGATGCGGTCACCATGACGCCTGCATCTAATCCTCGACGCATTGTTATGAATGCTAGCGTGGGCGTTGGAATGATACCAGCTTGGATGACATTGACTCCTGTCGAAAGCAGACCTGCTGAGAGTGTATCTGCAACCATCAGTCCAGTTGTGCGTGCATCCCTTGCAACAAGAACTGTCCCCTCTCCCAATAAAGTTCCAAGTGCTTTTCCTAGGTTGAGTGCCATCTCAAGATCAAATTCGCTACCATATATCTTCCGTACACCAGTTGTTCCGAAGAGTCTGTCCGCCATGGAGCTCACTCCTGTTCACTCTGTACACTCTAGAGAAAAAGATACCTGAATATTCTAAAATGCTGAAAAAGTGTATTTTTATGCATTTGTCTAAGCTATTATATTATGCCTTATTTTCACCACAGAGGCGCACAGATTCATTATGCTGATGTAGGCAGTCGTGAAGTGACGACGCAGAGACCTCCTCTTCTTCTTGTTCATGGTGCCGGATCCTCACACATCTCATGGGCTCTACAACTGAGGGAACTTTCCTCTACAAATAGAATGATCGCAATTGATCTCTCTGGACATGGTAAATCAGACGATATAGGGGGGGCAGTGTCCATAGATGAAACGTACTCATTGGAAGTTGCCGCTTTGGTTGAGCATTTGGAATTGAATAACTTCATACTCGTCGGGCATTCCATGGGTGGCGGTGTTGCCATGTCATATAGCCTAAACAGTTCTCTCACTCCTCCGAAGGCTCTTGTTCTCGTAGATACAGCGCCTGTTCTTGAACTCTCTAAGTTAGCATTGGGTCTAGTCAAAGAGGCGATTGAAGACCGGTTATTCATCTTCAAGAGCCAGTTCTTTGAGGACTATACTGACACATACAAAGTCAAGGAACTTGAGGATCGTATTCGGAGAGCAAATCCGGGTGTCCTTCAGCGTGACCTTGCGGCATGTGATAAGTTCAACATCACTGATAGGGTTCATAATATCAAAGAAGATGCACTGGTTCTCGTGGGAGAGCATGATGATATCATACACCCAAAAGTCGCAGAGAACCTCAGGAATCGCCTCCCAAACGCCAATCTTGCCATTGTCCGTGGTGCTCATCATGCGCCTATGATTGAGCAGCCTGCTGAGTTCAACAGATTATTGCGTGACTACCTCGCTCGGGTCGAGCAAAAGGACAATGCATGACAATTTCGTCAGTCAAGTTGTCAAATGATAGCACGAAATAGCCACGGCCACAAGATATATATAATAATTCACTATTGTTAATTCTAGAACTTTTTACCAAACTTTTTGGTGATTATTATGAAAAACATCGTAGAAACAGCTATAGCCGCAGGCAGCTTCAAGACTCTTGTTGCAGCCGTGCAGGCAGCAGGTCTTGTAGAAACTCTAAAAGGTAAGGGTCCATTCACAGTCTTCGCACCGACTGATGAGGCATTTGCCAAACTCCCAAAGGGTACCGTAGAGTCTCTCTTGAAAGACAAAGCAAAGCTAACTTCAATCCTGACCTATCATGTCGTGTCAGGTAAGGTCATGTCCAAGGATGTCATGAACTTGAAAAAGGCTAAGACAGTCCAGGGACAGGACATCAAGATTGATACTAAGTCTGGCGTAAAGGTCAACAACGCTAATGTTGTGAAGGCCGATATCGAGGCCAGCAATGGTGTCATTCATGTGATTGATACTGTGATCCTGCCAGCGTAGGTCTACAGCTCATTCACTCACTCAGGGCCACATGGCCCTGCTTCAACTTTTTCTAATCTATTCCATTGTGTCCATGATGGCTTGTCATGTTCGGATCGTATCGCGCAACATATCGCGAAACCTTATTATTCTCACGAGAAATGAATGGTTGAGATAAAGCTCAGCGGTATTCATCAGTAGGAGGAGAATCCAGTATGGAGATTGTTGACTGGTGGTTGAGTTTCTTGGCCAGTATCGTTTCAGTATTACTCCTAGATGGTCTAGCTCTTGGACTAGGTGCTGCATTCATTATTGCCAGTCTTTGTGGAACATACCTTACTCGAGGCAGACCTGCCAATATCACATGGAGTATTGGGGGGATTTTGACAATCTTTGCTGGAACAATCTCCGGGCTTGCTATCTATAGATTCATCGAGCTCGTGACATTTTGGGTGGGGCCTGCCATTCAGGGTCTAAGTGGGTCTGATCTCATCCACTGGAACTACTTTGTGTCCACCGCGTTCAATAACCATCAATATTCAGCAATAGCATCGTCATATATAGGTTCTATAGCTGGAATTGGGATGGGATACGGTATCGGAATTCGTCCGAGGGATGAGGCAACCACCTTCTGGATGGTCTTGGCAGTCTTTTCTGTTTTTATGTCGCTCACAGGGTTTGCTTTCGTTGTTCTAGAGATGCTTATCGCAGAGCATGCAGATGTGCTATACCTTTTCGCTGGTTTCTCGACAGCAGCCTTGGTTCTGTTTGCTTTTTATCAGAACTGGAAAGCTGCGCCTGACTCCACGAATGATCACGCAATTCAAGAGGTTTCTGATCTATAGCGTGTGAACTGAGATTGATGTTTCACGTGTTGCTTATTCACAAGGGTGGAGAGAGGCAACTGGTCTGTTGAATATATCGCGTAACTGATAGGTCGATGAATTTAGGTTGATACTATTGAAAATCATAGCCAATAGAAAGATAGGCGATTGGGTGAGAAAAAGTCATGTGATATTTACTATAGTGCACCAGAGTTGGTATCTTTCTTTTCCTTGTTTTTGAACAGTTAGTCATATGAAGATTCACTATTGCGAACCAGAATCGGTTAACAATTTCAACTACACCATGACCAGTTATTTCCACAAATATGTGGATGAATTACCTCTTTCTTTTCTCAATCTGCTTCCAAGTGAAGCAACTGGCATTCCCAAACTCGTATCTTACTTTCATGGGCATTTGCATAGAACAGATGATTAAGGATTCAACATACTGAAAACAACAGTCGATGTATGGCGCAAGTTGGCTACTGAATTCATCAAGAGGCTTAAATTCACTGCTCTATTCCACAGGCATAGCAATGGAGCCGGAGAAGATTATTGCATACCTGATGGAACTCAGGAATTATACATCACTAGAGAGGTATGTATCTAGACTACTAGAAGAGCACGACTGGAAATACATTGTAAGCCTTCTTAGGCAGGCAAAAACATTCAAGGAACTCCTCGAGGATGGAAAAAACCCTCTAAGGGACGGCATCATTAATGATGGTCTGGCTAATCTGCTTCATCTGAATGAATTGTACGGTTTAGATGTTGATTATCTAGAGGCTTTCTCTGACCTTAAGGGTGCGGCTCTTGATGAAATTCGGATTGGCGCATGGGAGCATGCAAAGGACCTTCTCAGGGAACAATTGAAAATCGGAGTCACGTTCTTTCTAGATGTTGAAGCCATGCAACATAAGGAGGACCTACTACCCTTCATACCTGACGTTCTCAATGCAAGGATGAGTGAGGTCCAAGAACTTGAATCGCATCCCCCACTCTCCGATGTCTACTCGACATACTATGGATTTTCAATCATCGCAAGTGGCGGTGTGATGTTCCATCAGAGCGGAGTGCCACCAGAACTCCGAGAAAAGATCATTGAGACTCTTGGGGAAATCGGGTCTGTCACAGACCTCACGACCAAGCAACTTAAGTTCTCGTCCCTTGCCTTTCGAGGCTGTTCGCCTTACTTGAAGATGCTCCTATGGAATATACTCAAGTTTTGCGTTGGTGGATACAAGAGTTGGAAACAATCAATGCAACATCTAGCCGAGCTTGGTGATAATCGGGCACTCACGTATATTGAGGCTGCCATTCAGAAATATCCACGGGACACACGTGTGGAACGCAACTCCTCACTTCTCTACCTGCTAGCGTGTATGGGAAAAATTACAGGTGGTCGTCTTGCCTCCGCACCAGCAAATAGATACTCTCTCCTAAGTACTATTGTTTGGCAGAGATACCCAATGCAGAAACTTGTTGAACAAGCTCTGCGGGAAAACGGCCTGTGAATCCCGCTTGGTTAATCAGATGTATTGCTTGTAAGTAAACATCTGTGAGGAGAGATACGAAGAGAAGCCGCCTGCAGACATCCGGACATAGTCAAAGAAATCAGTTGTGAGTAACCATAGTGAACTACACTTGCCCAATAGCACCTACTGAAGCATGGAGATTGATTTGCTAACAATAGACAAAAAACAGGCTATGCTTCAGAATGGCCATCTTCAGGCATTTCAAAGAGCTTTAAGAAACAACCAATATATTATCATATATTAACATTACATAGCTATTCTTGACGGTCGATCAATATCCAACTACTACCACGCAACAAAAGCTGGTTCTTGTATGAGTGATTAGGCTACTGCCAACACAGGGGAAATAACAGGGCAACTCACCCTCACCACCTCCAACCTGTCTTGCATTCATAATAAAGCAGGAGCAGTCCAATGATAAGCATAGTACCGCCAAAACCTAGCAATTCGATGTACTCACCAACATCTGATCCTTTGACTAGATAGTACACCAGATATGTAATCCCCCCGAGAACTAAAATCCCACCTACACATGTGAAGAGAATTGCTAATCTCTTGGTGAGTGGACCGGGCATCAGACTTCCCCACAATTCACTAGAATTCAATGAATTTATGTTATAGCTATATAATTTAGTATTGGTCTCGTGGATTTTGAATCTTAAGCTATTTGGACTCCCAATGATGCATGCCTGATGGCTTGTCATGTTTGGTTCGTATCACGCAACACATCGCGAAACCTTATTAGTGCCATCAGTCATTTACCCTCCGATTGCGCAGGCATTCTTGATGCCTACAGACAACATGGGGATCTTCATGAATACACACAAAGACTCTTCATATGTCAATATCGTAGTCACGTATGATATCCCCAGTCATCTTTACAGTTGGAGGACTGATACATGAGCAGTGCCTATGACTACCTTTTTAAAATCGTAATTTTGGGAGAAGGCGCAGTAGGCAAGACTGCCATCGTTACTCGTTTCTCCCACGGATTCTTCAGGACGGATTACAAGACAACCATCGGGTCCCAGTTCGCTGTAAAGAATGTCGACATTGTCAAGTCTGAGCACGAGAAGGTCACAGTGAAGCTGCAGATTTGGGATGTCGCAGGCCAGTCGCGGTTCCAGATTCTGAGACCAATGTATTATAGAGGTTCAAGTGGGGGCCTGCTGGTCTATGACGTAACAAGACGCAGAACCTTCATCGTGCTTGAGGAATGGCTCGAGGAGCTCCATAAAGCGCTTGGGAAGACCATCCCACTGATTCTGGTAGCAAACAAAACAGATCTTCCTGACCGTGTGGTTGAACCATCCGAAGGCCGTGAATTTGCGGACAATCATGATATGCCCTATATTGAGAGTAGTGCAAAGACTGGAGAGGGAATCATCGATATTTTCGAGGAGCTTGCTGAGGTTCTTGTAGTAAACCGCGAGCAGAAGCAAATATAGCCTGCGAATCTCTACCTCCCTTCAATTCACACTTTGCCTGTATGAGAGCTAATTCATATCAGTGAGAATATGTGATGTGACGTGCAACTATGACAGACCCTGATGAGTATTATCCGGTGAACACAATTCCAGCTCTTGCATGGGCATTAGACCTCTACTTCAAGGCTGGCGGTGCGTTCAAGGAGGGCGGCATTGTTGAGCTAATATTTCCTGCTGGCGCTCATAAGGAAGTGATGCGCAAAAAAGGAGAGCATGAGATAATTCTCTGGATGTCGAAGAAGAAACTCTACCTCAGGGCTCGTTGTAGTTATGACAAGGCCTGCAGCTTCAACTCTGGCCGGTTAGATGGGAGTGATAGAGAGGCTCTAAAGACACTACTATGGGGGGAAACAAACGATCGTTCCTTCTTCATCGCGTTGCGAAAGTGGCTGGTCCGTCTGAAGTTCGATTTTGTCACACTCATTCGTGCTTTAAACACCATGTGCGATAGGCGTGTAGAAATCCCGCTTACCACAAAATATGGGCGCACATTCAAGAAATTCGATGAATATCGTCGAAATAAGTGGCCTGAGGATGCAACTACAGATAACAGGGACAAGTTCCTTGAGGAAGTCCTGGTTCGAGTTTCGTTCTGGATACAGACTGCAGCCCAGGTCAAGGCATTGAAATACTAATCAAAACTGCTTTAGAGCTCGGTTGTGTCTTTTAGGAAGTAGGGATTAGTACTCATGATGTATCTTGGTGTTCTCGTCAATCCAATCGCAGGTATGGGTGGTCGTGTAGGCCTCAAAGGTACTGATGGAGTGGTGGAAGAGGCCATCAAACGAGGAGCCACCCCTGTCGCACCTGGTCGCGCGATTGAATTCCTTGAGGCACTCACTCCGCTAGTTCAAGGAAATCCAAGAATGAATCTGGTCGTCTGTCCACAACAGATGGGGGCGGATATTGCCCAAGAGGTTGGATTGGAACATTCTGTCGTAGATGTTGAGATAAATGACGTGACTGATTCTGAGGACACGCATCAGTGTATACGGGCTCTGTATGAAGCAGGAGTCCGTCTTGTCGTCTTTGTAGGCGGTGATGGAACAGCGCGTGATATTCTCGATGTGATAATGGAGGAGAAACTCGATGACCTACTTGTTCTTGGAGTTCCCTCTGGGGTGAAGATGTACAGTGGCATCTTTGTCGTGAATCCCGCTGATGCAGCGGAGGTGGTCCGCCTTGTTCTTGAGGATGGAGCTGGAACCGCAGAGTTTGAGATAATGGATGCAGATGAAAGAGCCTATCGCGAGGATCGTTTTGTTATTCGCCTCTATGGCTATATGAAGGGGCCTGCTGTTCCAGCTCGTTTTCAGGGGGCTAAACAAGCAAGTCCGGAGACCATTGATGAACACGAGGCTCAAGAGGCTATTGCGAAGTATATCATTGAACAGATGGTTCCTGATGGGACCTATATCATGGGACCTGGTACTACAGTGAAGACGGTGACTGATTTACTTGAAGTGAAAAAGACAATCCTTGGCGTGGACATCTACCATAGAGGTTCTATCTACAATGATGTAAACGAAACTCAGATTCTCCAGTTGGTTGATGATTTCAATAAAACTTGGATTATTGTATCTCCAATTGGCCACCAGGGGATGCTATTCGGCCGTGGCAATCAGCAGATTAGTCCTGGCATCATCGAACGTGTTGGAAGAGACCATATCTTCGTCATCTCCACGCTCTCAAAGCTAAAGGGTATTGATGGCGAAACACTCAAGGTGGACACTGGTGATACACTGGTAGATGAACTTCTGAGGGGATATATTCGAGTGATTACCGACTACAATGAGATACGACTGGTACATGTCGAGTGAGGAGTCGAGCACATGATTGTCTTGCTTACTGATTTTGGAGAGTCTGAGTATGTGGGCGTGATGAAAGGCGTCATCCTAGGTATTGCCCCCGATGCACACATTGTCGACCTAACTCATTCCATCTCTCCTCAGTCCGTGCGAGAGGCAGCCTGGATTCTGGTCAACTCGTACAAGTACTTCCCCAAACATACTGTTTTCGTATGCGTTGTTGATCCAGGCGTAGGAACTACTAGAGATGCAGTCCTTGTAATTACTCCAGACTATGTCTTCATTGGACCAGATAATGGTATTTTCCATGAAGTCACAAAAGCCACAGGAATAGAACACATCTATAGTATAAAGGTGGGTTCTACGGTTTCGAGTACTTTTCATGGTCGAGATGTATTTGCTGTTGCCGCTGCACAATATCACTCAGGAACTCCTGCAAGAGAGATTGGCATGCCGAAAAGAGCCCTAAGTGAAAGTATCTCCTTCTACCTTGAAGGACGCACAGGTGAGATTGTTCGTGTCGACAGGTTTGGAAATATTATAACAAATATACCTCCTGAGCGTTCTGATTCTCTCCAGGTGCTATATGGAACTACCCAATTAGAGCTTCAACTTGTTGGAACCTATGCGCAGGGACCATCTGAAGGACTCTTTCTTGTGACTGGGAGTTATGGAACTCTCGAGATTGCCTCCCAGAATAAACGCGCAATCGATCTTCTATCCGTTAAAATCGGTGAAAGGATAACAATTGAAAAATAAAATGTATCACTCATATGATACCTCAAAATAAAGGCAATCATATTTTTTGCTCAAGGTTTCTGACCCAGGAGTATACTATCTCCAGACACATCGTACTTCTGAGGTATTGAGAAGAAGCTATTGATATCTCTCATACTGCTGTAAGTGATTCCACTGGTTTGTTTGAACATCCATTATACCTAAATATCTGGAATGTCTTCTGGTATGCTATGGCGCGTGTGACTGTCTTGGGTGGATGCGGTGTCGTAGGCACGGTTGCAGTCAAGACTCTAATTTCAGCTGGAGATTTCTCTGAGATCATTATTGGCGATATTGACCTTGAGAAGGCGAATGAATGTGTGTCCCAAATAGGCGATGAGTGTCTCTCGTCCTTCAAAGTCGATGCGAGTGATCCTGCAGCTGTCAAACAGGCAATCAAAGGATCTGATGTTGTTCTCAACTGCTGTGGTCCTTTCTATCGACTAGGGCCCGTCGTGTTGAAGGCTGTTATCGAGTCAAAAATCAATTATGTTGACGTGTGCGACGACTATGATGCAACGAAGAAACTACTTGATATGAATGGAGCGGCAAAGAAAGCAGGCATCTCTGCTCTCACTGGTATGGGGAGTTCTCCGGGAGTTGCCAATTTACTTGTGAAGTTCTGTGCAGATCTCATGCTGGATAAGGTAGATTCGATAGATATACTTCATGCACACGGAGGCGAGCCAACTGAAGGAGCAGCTGTGGTTGCTCATAGAATTCATAGCATGACATCCCCGATACCCATGTATCTAAATGGAAAATTCACAACTGTTGATTATTTCGGGGAGAGTGGCAAAGCACTCGAAGAAGACGTGACGTTCCACTATTTGGGAACATACAGATGCTATCCATATCCACATCCTGAAACCATAACTCTCCCTAACTACATCAAGTGCAAGAGAGTAACCAACCTTGGTTGTGTCATCCCACCTCAGTATTATCGGATGATACAAGAAATTGCGCGACTTGGTATTGTGAGTGAAACGCCTCTTGCTGTAGGAAATCAGATGGTTGTCCCACGAGATTTCTCTATTGCATTCATAATTCAACAACGTGAACGAATTCTAAAGGAGGCAAAATTTGGAGAGCAACGCGGATGCCTCAAGATTACAATAAAGGGCATCGAGGATGGAGAACCAAAGCAATACGATTTCTCCATGGCTTCTATTGGCCAATCAATGGGAGAGGGAACAGGGATTCCTGCAGCTCTTGGAGCGATTCTTATGCAAAGAGGGAAAATCACTGAGAAAGGTGTGCTTCCTCCTGAGGCTTGTGTTAAGCCACTTGACTTCCTAGGTCTGATGCAGGAACATCTAAAGCTGGATAAAATGACTGGTGGTGAGTCACCACTAATTATAGAGTCCATCGATAAGAGTGGCAAAATTGAGCGACTTCAGATGTAAATAGTCAGAGCCGCTGTATATATGGTCGTTTGACCATTGGATATAACGGGTTAGGACATGACTGCAGAGCGCATTAAGAAGTACATTATAGCTGTTGACCATGGAACATCGGCAATGAAAGTTGCCCTTGCAGATACATGTGGGGAAATTTTCGCTTTTGAGTTTGAAGATACGCCACTCTATCTCTCCCCTGATGGCGGAGCTGAACAGAATCCAGATGAGTGGTGGGATAGCTTCGTTAAGGCTACACAACGGCTACTGGCAAATCATCCAGTGCCAAAGGAAGATATTGTAGGAATCTGTGTGTCCAGTCAATGGTCCGGAACTGTTGCTGTCGACTCAGAGGGACGCCATTTGATGAATGCTATCATCTGGATGGACTCCCGTGGAGAACCATTCATCAGAGAGAAAAATCAAGGCATTATCAACATTCAGGGCTATGGCATATTGAATATTGCTAGATGGCTACGCTCAACTGGTGGACTCCCTGCCAAGAGTGGAAAGGACTCAATTGCACATATTCTCTATATCAAGAACGAACGACCTGAAATCTATGAGGCTACATACAAGTTTCTGGAACCCAAAGACTACATGAATCTCAGGCTCACTGGTGAGTTTGCCGCCTCCTATGACTCCATCATGCTCCACTGGGTCACTGACATTCGCGACATTCACAATATCAAGTACAACAAAGGTCTCATCAAAAAGATGGGTATTGATAGAGAAAAACTGCCCAAACTCATGAGAGCTGTTGATATCTTAGGCGTGGTAAAGCTTGAGGTTGCACAGGAGCTTGGGATAAGTGATGACACCAAAGTTGTAGTGGGTTCTCCAGACCTTCAATCTGCAGTTATAGGATCGGGGGCAGTACAAGACTACGAAGGGCACATATACATTGGAACAAGTAGCTGGATTACATGCCATGTGCCTTTCAAGAAGACCTCCATATCACACAACATGGCATCAGTCCCCTCTTCAATTCCTGGCAAGTATTTTGTGGCTAACGAGCAGGAAACTGCTGGAGCATGCCTCAAGTTTCTCCGTGATAATGTATTCTTTGGAGACGATGCCACTCGTTTCAATAATCCAGAAGTCTACCAAGAGTTCGATAGAATTGTTGAACAAGTTCCTGCTGGTAGTAATGGACTTATCTTTACTCCATGGCTGTACGGTGAGCGAACTCCTGTCGAGGACCATACAATACGGGGTGGTCTCCACAACATCTCTCTCCCAGTGAAACGAGAAGACATCATACGTGCTGTGTTTGAGGGAGTTGCTTACAATTCCAAGTGGTTATTCGATTTGGTTGAGAAGTTCATTAAACGAAAGATGGATCCTGTAAACATGATTGGTGGTGGAGCACAATCAGATGTATGGTGTCAGATTTATGCTGATGTACTAAATCGAACAATCAGACAGGTGAAGGATCCTATTATGGCAAACGCTCGTGGAGCGGCATTCATTGCCGCAGCAGGATTGGGTTATTGCAAGTTCGAAGACATTCCTGAGCTTGTCCAGTATTCGAACATTTTCCATCCCAATCCCGACAACCATGAACTCTATCGAAAGCTGTATCATGAATTCATTACGCTCTATAAGAAGAACAAAGCAATGTATCATCGCTTGAACAAATAGAGGAAAATGTCACGGGCAAATGATTGATTCAGTTTTGAAACTCGCAAACATCTCATAATCCTTATTTTACTTCAGATGAAGCTGTTTATGGGATGATATTTCTAGGAGTTGAGTTTCGTGGTCGATAGGGAAAAGGCAAAGTTGGTCTCCTGCATATTCTGTGGAAAGGAACTTGATGCCTCAACCGCGATGAGATACCAAGGCGCAATTGCATGTAATGAATGCATTCTTGCTCAAAAACCCAAGGGGTCCTTCGAAGAACGACCCTTCTTTATTATCGGTGCATTAGGGGCGCTTATTGGCCTATTTGAGGTGACCATTGGTGTGCTTTATGCGCTGGTCTTCACTCCAGTGATGTTTGACTTCTACATCCCTCCAATGACGTTCTATTATTGTGGTATGACTGTTTCTGTATTGTTACAGGGATTAGGATTCTACGCCCTCAATCGCGAGTTAATCCCTGCCGCCAGTATAGCTTGCCTTCTCACTGCTTTGGTGTCTGTGATTACTCAAATTCTGGCAATATGGGATCTTATTATTGGTGGTCCATATTATGAGATAGAAGGTATGATTCTCACAAAGGGATTTGGCTACTACTCATTGACGGTTACTATGTATGCACTGTTTACACTTACAGTGGGATTAAGCATTATCCTCTATGTAGGGCAGACTAAGATCGAAAATGTGACAGTCGCCGCAAGTGGCATGTATCTGATTGGTGCGTCATTTGGCTCGCTAGGTTTCCTCTGGCCTCCAGTTGGATTCATTCACGTTCTCATGTATATTGCTGCTATTCTCTTCTTCTTCACCAGGACTGATATAGTGATGAAGGGACCAGTTGAAACATTGGATTATCAGATTGTTGAAAGCACATGATTGATTGAAACAGATCCGCAGAGAAGGAGATGATTTTCCAGCCAATTGCCCTCATGGTAGTATGCCCTCATAGACGGATTCCATATTTTCTATCTAAACAGTCATATTATCTGCAGAAATTGATAACCCATAAGAATTAAACCGACAACTCTTCAGCAATCTCTACTCAGCAGGAGGATACCATGATTATGCAGGAAGACATCTTTGCACTATTTGTGGAGTTCATTAAGAATCTCCTACCTATAGACTATCAAAACTATGCAGGGCTCATTGCATCTTTCCCCATCTTCGTGCTGATCTACATATTCTACCTTATTGTGATTCGTTCAATAAAACTAACATTTCGGAGAGTTGGCATGCCTCGTGAGGCATCAAGTGGGATAATCTTCGGTGTGCGGCTCTTCTTCTTCGCATTCGCACTTTTGTTCTTACTTGCATGGGCCGGTGATGTAGTTTCTACGTATATTGTCGCAGGTGGTGCCCTACTGGGTACTGCAATAGGTCTTGCCTTCTCAAAGGCTCTCTCAAACATTGTAAGTGGATTTTATGTATTGGTTGCCAGACCATTTCGCGTTGGAGATTATGTTCGGATGGGGGACTCAGAAGGCATTGTGACTGAGATCACTCTAAACTATACCAGATTACTCCGTCCAGATCACACTCGCCAATTCATCCCCAACTCTTCTACAGTTGACCAGAGAATGACAAACTTCCGCGTACGTGTTGATGATTATTTCGACGAGCGGGGACTTGAATACCATCGCGATATCTTTGATCTTGATGCCGATGAGGATACAAGGATTCGAGATGCAATGGAGAAATTCAAATTCATCCTGAAGGGTGATGAGGTCTATCGGTATACATTTGATGTAGAGCTAGAGAAGACCTGCTCGCAGCAAGAAGCAAAGTCCTATTTCACAAAGGTCTGCGAGAAGTGGCAGCCTCAATTTATTCTACCCCCTGAGTACTTTTTCTGGAACAGCACTGCAACGACTATGGTATATCGATTTGCTATCATAGTAATAGATCCAAAGGAAATCTTCACAAAAGGTCAGGACTTCAAAGCAGAGCTGTCTGAATTCGCTACAAAATGATGCTTTAGTCGATATATCACTACACATCAAGTGTAGTATCTGTGAAGCACTCTAAGGGCTCTCAATGTGATCCATTTCGATGGCGCATTTTTCCTTTCAATGTCACATAGCATTTTGCCATTGAATGTATTTTTCAAATCCCATGATCCAAGTTTGTTCCTACTCTCTAGTACTAGATTAATTGATTCCTGCATCCTTTCATCTTTGATGCCAAGTTCAGTTAGCACATCCAGTACCTCTAGTATATCTGACTGATAGAAAAGAGGGAAGCCGAATCTCTTCCAACCTGCTTTGGCTTTTCTGCTACCATTGGGATTTCGTAGGTAATTGAAAACCTGATTCTCAAGTATAATTTCTACTTCCTGGTTTATTATTCGTTTCAACTCAGAAGACCTGTTTTTCGAGGGAATTCGTGCGAATGCCTTCAGGCCTTTGACTCCACCCATGTAGCAGTTTATTGGGAACACCTTGCTCTTGTCAATTGGAAAAGCACGGCACAACCAACCACCAACATCATCAGAATGATACTCGATTTGGAAATTGATCAATCTCTGGGTTCTTGGGTCATCGAGATAACCGAAATGAACGAGATAATACAGAATGTTTCCATCTATACAGCAACCATCTTTTACTATACTATCCTTTCCCTTCTCAGTCTTTGGAAGTTCTACCAAGAAATGACCCGAGTTCCTTTGGAATTGAAAAAGGTATTCGACTGCCTTCTCAATCTGTGGCACTCTCTTCGCTCCCAATTCTGCCAAAATCAATAGGTTGTGAGTTGTAGCTGTATACTTTGGATTGTAAATGTCATTATAATGGCCCCACTGTCCTTCTCCCTTCTGAGCCTTGAGCATCGCTTTCACGCACGGAGAAGCCATGATTGCATTTTGAGTTTCTACTACCTCCGACGCATTCAATGGTCTGTTCTTAAGATGTTGCAGGGCCCAGTATCGAATACTTGGATTCTCGGGTCCAAGAAGCCAATTCAGAACTTCATTACTTGCAAATTTTTCCCAACTCATGATTCCTATTATATTGATACTTCTATAAAACTGTAAGTCAAAAATATAGAATTCTGTAGTGTTCTGATCGCACTAATCTTTCCAAGGGATTATTTCATCATCGCAATAATCAATAGCCTTTGCGACAAAGTCAGGATCTGCAAGTAAAGCTCTACCTATTCCAAGCAAATCGCAACTTCCATTCTTAATGACTTGCCTCGCAAACTCACCATCCCGTACCATTCCGACGCCAATAACTGGTATCTTTATCTTTTGTTTGATTTTCGAGGCACAGGGAATGCAACTATCATATGGATATCCACGCAGCACTTCTGGCATTGTCTTCTCGTCAAAGAGGGCTGGAATCCCTGGATTGGAGATAGCGTCTACTACACAAGAAACATGCATGGCGTCAACTCCTGCGTGTTCTATAATCTTGGCTATCTTCACTCCCTCCTCTATTGTGATGCCTCCCTTTACATTTTCAATTCCATTCATTCGAAATAACAGAGGATACCCGCCAATTTCCTGACGGATTTTTCTGATAACATCAACAGAGAATTTAGCTCTCTTTTCTATCGTTCCTCCATACTCATCTTTTCTATTATTTGTGAATGGGGAGAGAAATGCACTTAGAAGATAGAAATGAGCTCCATGAATCTCAACCCCATCAAATCCCGCCTCCTTTGCCCTTCTCGTAGCATCCACAAACATACTCTTGATGTTTTCGATTTCTTCTATTGTGAGGGCTTTTGGAATCTTATTCTTCATGATTGGAATCGTTGAAGGTCCAACAAATTTTGTTGCCACATGCGACTTTGGACCTGCATGGTTGATCTGAATGAATGCCCGAGCACCGTGTTTCTTTATACCTTCTGCAAGGGTTGAAAGGCCTGGAATCATATCGTCATCGTAAATCCCGATATTTCGTTTCATGATACCATGCTCTTTTGCTATCGAGGCTGCTTCCACAATGATTAGTCCAACTTCTCCCTTGCTTCTTGCAGCATAGTGCTCGACAAGCTCTTGAGTGACATAGCCGTCATCTGTCGCGAGATTACGGACCATCGGTGGCATTACGGTTCGATTACGGACTTTAAGGCCTCCAATGATTATAGGATCTGCCAACTCGACCATTCTAACATCACGTTTAACAGATTCTCATTTTTAGGCGCTTTTCTTAGAGATCGGCTCCTGTTTTTCCTGTGCCCCACGATTCCATGGCAATTTTGAGCTCTTCATGACCTTCTTCTTTTGCATACCTGCTTACAGGAATATCCTGCATTTTTGCTTCGATAGCTTGTCTGAATGCAATAGCTCCTGCACGTGGACCCTTTGGATGCGCGTGGATACCCGCACCGGTTCCTATTACTATATCTGGACCTAGGTCGTTCATGACCTCCTCAACGTGTCCTGGGCTAATTCCGCCACTCGGCATCGGAGCTGTTTGTTCGATGTTGTGAAGTGGCATGATCATATCATGAGCGATATTGAGGAACCTCTCCTTGAGAATCGGAGCTTTTCCATATGGAGCTGGAAACACGGTGATGTCAGACCCGCAGATTCTTGGCAGTTTGCCGGTCACTAGGTTTGAAGCAATACCCACAATGGGTGAATATGACATTGCTCCAGTTACATCCATGTGTGCAAGAACTGGAACTTTGGGTGACAGGTTCTCACAGACGTGTTGGAAAGCGGAGTATCCCACTGCAAGGAAATTAATCATTAGACCATTTGCTCCCAGCTCGACTGCTCTTTCAGCATTTTCGAACATTCTTGGCAGTTTGTCAGTGATGTTGACCGTATAGATGGTCTTCTCTCCCTTCTCTGAGTCTGCACGGTCTAGTGCTTCCATAAAACGTGGAATTCTGTCTTCTAGAGTATTGAATTCCGGGTTCGCTAGGAGTTCATCATCCTTGATAATGTCTGCTCCGCCTACAGCAGCCTCAAAGGCTAGGTCCGCCCCCATCTGGCAAGATGTGTAGACACATGGTTTGATCATGTTGTTCAGAAGGGGTCTTTTCTTTATTTTCAATAGTTTCCTAAGACCAGAGATGCCAAACTTTGGCCCTTTGAATCCCTTTAGCCAGCTCTTGGGAAACTTCATGTCCAAGCATTTGATTCTCCCATAGAGGGAGATGTTACCAATCACAGTACTGAGAAGCATCGGAATCTGTTGACCGAAGTTCTCCCAAGGGAAGGCAACTTGCATGATATATTCTCGTCTTTCTAGGTCCTTGGGGATACTATACTCATGCTGTGGAACTTCATACACTCCAATGACCTTTGCAACATGCCTTCTTCGAATCTCTGGGGTTTCTCCAGGGACAAGAGTCCATGTTCCAGTACTCTGTTCAACTGCTGCAGCCCAAGCCATCTCTCGTGCATCTAGAAACGGGGGAAGACCAACATAGTACGTGCCAATGACGTACTTTTCCTCGTCAATTGCATCAGGGAGGGCGTCAGGTAATGCGTCAAGTGGGAGTTTATCCATGACAATCAACCGGTCTACTACATGGACACCCCGTCTTATGTTCTTTTGCAGAGAATTACAGACAACACAATCCTAACTGAAAAGCAAAGAATAGCTCTGTTTAGCATGTGACATGGAGTTGCTTGCCAGAGAGCTTATTTTATCAGTGATAATAACATCGAAAAAAACCATAGATGCTAATAGGCTGGGTCTGATTAGAATGATTCCAATCACTGATGTGGCAAAGAAGGCTGGTATTGACAAGAAGTTCTTGGAACTTTATGGCAAGTATATGGCTAAGATTAACCTCGATATTCGTAAGAATCTTGGGCCTCGAAAAGGAAAATTAATCCTAGTCACTGCTACAAATCCTACACCAGCAGGGGAGGGTAAGACAACCAATTCCATTGGTTTATCGATGGCTCTGAATGCCTTGGGTCATAATGCTGTAGTGACACTCCGCCAACCGTCCTTGGGTCCTGTATTTGGTGTTAAGGGTGGTGCAGCAGGTGGAGGTAAATCTCGGCTTGAACCATTTGAACAGGTTAACCTCTTTCTCACTGGTGATTTTCCTGCAGTGGCTGCAGCTCACAACCTCCTCTCTGCAATGATTGATAATTATGTTCAATTTGACCATCAACCCGAGATTGACATTCGACGAACCTATTGGCCAAGAAATGTTGACATGAACGATCGCGCACTGAGAAAAGTCATTGTGGGTCTTGGCGGTAGATATGATGGAATGCCACGAGAAGACACTTTCATAATAACCTCTGCCTCAGAGGTGATGGCTATCCTAGGTCTATCAATGAATTATCATGAATTAAAGGAGCGGTTGGGTAACATCCTGATAGCTAGGTCTGAACAGTTGAAAGAGATGTATGCAAAGGACGTGAAGGCTAATGGAGCAATGACAGTCCTTCTTCGTGATGCTTTGAAACCTAACCTTATTCAGACCATGGAGGGAACGCCAGCACTAATGCACACAGGGCCCTTTGCAAATATTGCGCACGGCACTAGCTCTATCATTGCGACTGATCTTGCTCTTCGGCTCTTTGACTATGTTGTCATTGAGGCTGGATTTGGAGCCGACCTTGGCGCTGAGAAATTCTTCAATATCGCGGCTAGAACAGGCGACCTGAAGGTAGATGCCTGTGTCATCATCACAACAATTCGGGCACTCAAGACTCATGGGAATGATGTTCTTGAACAAGGCTTTCCAAATCTTGAGAAGCATGTTGAAAATATGCGTAATTTTGGAGTTCCAGTGGTGGTCGCTGTCAATAGATTTCCAGACGATACTGATGAAGAGATTGAACTCATCCGGAAGCATTGTTCCATGAGTGATGTCAAGGTTGAAGTGTCGGAAGTCTATGCCAAAGGGAGCGAGGGTGGCAAAGATCTGGCAAGAACTGTGGTCGAAATTATACAATCACAACCAGCTGCACCAATAAAGTACACCTATGATCTAGATGACCCAATCAAGACTAAGATTTTGAAAGTGGCTCAACAAATCTATGGTGCGCGCGATGTTGACTACACTACAGGCGCGCGAGGTCGCATCAGTTCCCTTGAGAAACGAGGCTATGGAAATCTGCCAATTTGCATTGCCAAAACTCAGTTTAGCCTGTCTGACAACAAGGGACTACTAGGGAAACCATGCGGTTTTAATGTGGAAGTCGTAGGTGCTGATGTGAGCAACGGTGCTGGGTTTGTTGTAATTTATATGGGCGACATCAGTCTCATGCCTGGCCTTCCAGAATTCCCAGCAGCAGAACAGATGGATGTTGATGATGACGGCAACATCAGTGGAGTATTCTAAAAGGTGATTTCAATGTCGGAAGATGAGGAAAGACCAATCTGCGAGGACCACGTTATAATGGGAAAAAGGCTCTCAAAGCGCCTTCGTACCCAAGTCAAAATGGAAGTGGAACAACTCGTTGCTAAGCATGGCATCGCCCCCAAACTTGTCACAATAATTGTTGGGGAGGACGAGGGTTCCCAGATGTATGTTCGAATGAAGCGCAAAGCCTCAAGCGATGCCGGAATCCTCTCTGACAATTATGATCTTCCTGTAACAACAACTCAGGATGAATTACTGAAGCTGCTTGATCGTCTCAATAAGGACAAGGCAGTCCATGGGATTCTCGTCCAATTACCTCTTCCTCCCCACATCGACGAAAAGACCATTATTAGTGCAATTGCTCCCCTAAAGGATGTGGATGGATTCTCTCCGGCGAATATCTATCATCTCTTTTATGGTGGTGAAGAGCTTAGTTCCGCCACACCTCATGGTATAGTCACAATATTGGACAATCTCGGGATGAATGACCTCTCAGGAAAGCATGTGGTCGTCATCAATCGATCAACGATTGTTGGAAAACCACTCATCTTTTTGCTCTTGAACAGAAATGCTACTGTAACCGTCTGTCACTCACGAACTGCTGATCTTGCAAGCTTTACAAGGCAGGCTGACGTTCTGATAACAGCAATTGGTCGCAGAAAGAGTAAGGAAGATTCATTCTTCATCACTGCGGATATGATAAAGGATGATGCTGTGGTTATTGATGTTGCGACTCCGTATGGCGATGTTGACTTTGAGAATGTGAAGGAGAAGGCAAAATGTATCACTCCTGTTCCAGGAGGAGTCGGTCCTATGACTATCACCTTGCTCCTTCGAAATGTGCTGGATGCATATGTTGCTCAAGTGACTAAGTGATTTTCATTGTCTTTGAGCGCATGCCCAAACGCTTTTCTATGTCATAGGTTCGAACGGTCCTCGGTGAATCGTTTGAAAGTCGTTGAGTGTGTACCCAACTTCTCTGAAGGCCGTAGAAAGGAAGTCATTGATGCAATTGCTGATGCAATCAAGAGTGTGGAATCAGTTCGACTTCTCGACATTGAGTTTGACCCAGATCATAACCGTTCTGTATTCACATTCATTGGTGAACCTCAGGACGTGAAAATAGCTGCTCTGAAGGCTGCTGATGTAGCGGTGGAGAAAATCGATTTGACGAAGCACAAAGGTGCACACCCTCGAATGGGTGCAGTCGATGTTGTTCCCTTCATTCCACTCCATGGTACCACAGTAGGCGAGTGTATCGAGCTCTCGAAGGAGTTTGCTGATGAGTTCTCCAAGAAACATAATGTACCAGTCTATCTATATTCCAAGGCTGCTACAAGAAAAGACAGAGTCGATTTGCCAAATATTCGTGAGGGAGAATTTGAGGGCCTCAGAGACCTGATTGGCACCGATCCTGAAAAGACTCCTGACTATGGTCCAAATAAGATTCATCCAACCGCAGGTGCGACAGCCACAGGTTCTCGAAACTTTCTCATTGCAATCAATTTCAACCTGAATACAACTAATGTTGCTGTTGCAAAGGCTTGTGCAGATGCGGTACGAGGAACTACTGGTGGCTTTGTCAACGTTCAAGGTATAGGACTTGATCTTCCTGCTAAGAATTGCGTTCAGGTTTCACTCAATCTCACACATCCTCGACGCACTAAGATTCACCAAGTGTTTGAGGTTGTGAAGAACGAAGCGCGCAGGTTTGGTGCAACAGTCATAGAAACCGAGATTATTGGAATGGTGCCACTCTTTGCTCTTCTTGATGCTCTCAAGTATTATCTCCAACCCGAGAAGCTAGAGGAGTCAATGATTCTAGACCTCTACTACCTTGGGGGAGCACAAGACCCCACAAAGAAAACATTCACCGAGATGTCAATGATTGAATTTGGAAATGAAGTTCGACGAGCTCGTGCAACTCCCGGTGGTGGTAGTGTTGCTGCGGCAATGGGTTCTTTTGGAGCCGGACTGGTATGCATGGTCGCTGGTCTTTCACTCTCAGGAAGAAAATTCGCTGGTATCAAGGATGAGATGATAGAACACCGCCATGCTTGTGAATACGATCGGGGTCTCCTTATGGATCTCATCGAGAAAGACTCAGCTGCTTTTGATGTAGTGATGGAAACATTCAGGATGCCTGATGAAACTGCCGCCGATAAGAAAACAAAGGCGGAAGCAACCGAGAAAGCCACTATCCATGCAGCCGAGATGCCCTTGGCGACCATGAAGCATTCCTTTAATGCACTTGAACATGCAAAATTCATGGCTCAAAATGGAAACATCAACACCATTACAGATGCTGGTGTTGCATCCCATGCCTTAATGGCCGCTATTGAAGGTGCAGCACTCAATGTGCGAATCAATCTTGGTAACATCAAGAACAAGAGCTTTGTAGACAAGACTGCAAAAGAAATCGAGAAGATTCTCACTGAAGGTCGTAAACTCAAGGAAGAAATTCTCGAGATAGTGGAAACACGAATGAAAGAACTAGCTGAAATGAAATAGATAATCCGCTAGACACTCCATTCGATACCCCTGACGATGTTGGTCATATAAGCCAACAACAAAAGGCCATTACTCTTTTCTATTTTCGACGAATAATGACTACTACAGCAACAACTGTTACCAGTACTACTCCGCCTATAACAAGTGCGAGAATGATATCAACTGTTCCTGTTGGTGTTTGTATCATTGTTAGATTTAAGTGAATATTTGCTCCTGAATCCCATGTTCTAATATAGAGTATCGAATGAGGAACTCCACTACTTTTCAGAAAGATTGTTTCATGCACATTTCCTACAACAGGAAAATCTACCAACGAGCAATTCATCATAGTTGTATTCTGAGTTATAACTACAGGAGAGGCATCTTCGAATATCTGAGCCAACAAGCTCCAGTTTCCAACTGGATATGCTGAGAATGGATTCGCTACATCCAAGACATCAAACCATAAGTCATCCATTATTGTACCATTTTCCCAGTAAGTTGTGTAGCTCTCTAAGGCTAGGCTAAATATTGTTAGGTCTGATAATTGAGTGACATAATCTGGGATAGTATTCAATTCATCGACGATAACATACATTTTGTCATCTATTGATACATCCATTGTTGAACTATGATATTCCAACTTGATGTTATAGTCAAACCGATTACCTACTTCGATTCCCCACACAAGACCTTGATCATTGATGGCTGACACACCTGCGGTCTGAGCAAAGAGAATAATTGTGACTATTAATAATCCTAGCAATATCTTCAAACTATCTTCATTCTTCATATGAAATACCAATTCTCGAGTATATTAGAAGAATTAGACAACAGCAATAATTACGCTTAGCGAGATGAGTGAGTTTATTCTCTTGTTATTGTGACTCCAGATCCTACTTTCGCAATGTATGCCTTTCCGCCCTCATCTTTGATTGCTCTCACAACCTCTCTTTCTCTCTCAGGGCAGTAAGCCATCATGGTTCCTCCTCCTCCACTGCCATTTATCTTGCATCCTAGGGCACCAACCTCGCGCGCAGCCGCAATCATCCGCTCTATCTTCGGAGTTGATCTATCAAGTTCATCTCTAAGAACCTCATGATGCGCATTCAGCAACAGACCAATCTCCTTTGGGTTAGGATTCTCGCTACTGAGAAGATCAAGAGCTCTACTCGTAAGGTCTCTGTTACGCAGGGTTGCTTCAGCCATTCCTAACTCCGTAGCTGATTTCCTGTTGCGTATAGCAGCGACCTCGTCCAATGATGTGGTTCTTCTATTGAAAGAGCCTATTCTCTCTGAAATAACCTGGTATTCTCTCTCTACTGAGGTTCTGATGAATCGAAGGTCGCCCACAGTATCCCTCTTTTTCTCTCCCGAATCTCCGATAACAAGAGAGCCCAGTTTCGCCGGGAGTTTCGTGACATGTCCTTTTTCCATGTCGACATGAATGATTCCACCATAGACTGATGCGTAGTGGTCCATCATCCCGCCGCTCTCACCAAATTCGCGAACCTCTGCATCATAGGCTGTCAGTGCAGTATCTCCTTCAGCTATTTTTCTTCCTGACATCTTGGCAATTGCCATAACTGCTCCCACGGTCAGAGCTGATGAGCTTGAGAGACCTGCAGCAATAGGGATAGTCCCCTTGATCTGAAGATTCCATCCATGGAGCGGCTGAAAGCCTTTTCGTGCCATGACATTGAAAGCACTTCTGATGTAGTCTCGATGGTTTCTATAGGCAATTTCTGACTCTAGAGTGAATGTATCTTCTTCTCCTAAATCGCTATAGATGATGTGGACTTCACTGTCAGTTCTTGGTTCAGCTGTAATCTCTATCTCCATGTCGATTGCAGCTGCGATTACATCCAATCCCAGATAGTCACTGTGCTCACCAAAGAGGCAGACTCTCCCGGGTGCTCTCACACGAAATGGATGTCCAGTCAATCATAATCTCCTCACATGAGTTTCTTAATCCACGCATTCTGCCTTCGTTGAATTGTGAAACCAAACTCTGCGTACATTCCGATAGCCTCACTCTGAGTAAGTCCTGAATCGACAAAAGCTGATTTGAAGCCTGCCTTCTTCATGACCTTCATGATCTTATAGAACATAGTACTTCCGATTCCTCTTCTCTTATACTCTGGCAATACACCTGAAATCCCAATGCGACCATCTCTATAGTAATCGATCGACCCTGCAACTTCTGCATCAATCTCAGCAACAAAGACGGTATGTCCATATTTTCCCTTGATAAAACGTATACTCCATTCAAGAGAGTTACATTCATCACACCACCAAACATTTTGTTCATGAATCTCTGCAACCACTGCCGCGTCATCTACTGTAGCCCGTCTGATTGTTACATTCGGATTGAGGTTTCTTGGAGCCGTAAGGTGCTCGAATTCAAGGGTTTCATAGATACTGCTGTTAGCGATTGGGTATTTGTCTGAGAATGGAGGATAATAAAACGCATCATGCATAGTAAAGCCTAGACTTGAGAAGAATCTCTCCCCTGCGATATTATCACTAAATGTGTGAGCACTAGCTAGCTCAGCAGTCCCCCTGTATTTTTCTAATATCTCCTCAACAAGTAATGTGCCAATTCCTCTCTTTTGATATTCTGGTAGTATAGCTATATTCGTCTGAGCCAGATCCCACTTTTGAGCTGGCATAAATTGAAGGACTGACACGTCTCGTTTACCATGTTCAACTTCAATCCGAATTTGAGCATAACCGATAATCTGGTCTGTTGATTCAATGATCCATAACATGTTCGATCCTTGTTTGAGCCAGTCTTGTACATCTTCAGAACCAACATTCCGTAACTGGTATATTTCTGGGAGTCGGTGAATTAGGTGCTGAAATGCCTTGTTGTGGATAGTCGCTAGAGCTGTTTCATCTCCAGCCTGATATTGTCGAACATGCATGATGATGCCTAGACACCCAGTAACATGAAGTTATCCGCTACATCAGTCCTTCCCGATAGCCAACCGTATCGCTGTTTCGATGTCCTCAGGTGTTACACCCGGGGACTCAATATCGAATTCTGTGTATGCATGCTTAATGCGCTCGATGATTGCATCTCCTTCGATGGATGCTCCGATAATCTTGCGTTCGAGCTGCGATATGGCTTCGTTGGGCAACATGAAGAAGTCACCACTGATTACGACTTCATTGACCTTTCCATCCACTCTCTCGATTGTTGCTCTAATAAGGCCGCCTGGTGCCTTATGATTGGCTGTTCCAACTATGGTTGTTGCTGATATTCTCACAGTCCTGGCACCCTTGAGACGACCGCCCTCCCTCCAGTGAAGCCATTCGTCAGAGAGGTATTTTGGTCGGAGTTGTGCCATCCTCTCTCTCTCCCAGTTGGTTAGATTTCTCCGAGTTAGCTCGATATCCAAAGTTTTTTCGTAAAGTCTAACAAGGTCCTCCTTGACCTCAGTTCGGTCAGGCATTGAACCAGTTTCTAAAAGAACAGTTGTCATACGCTCACGTAGACTCTTGGATATCTTATCCCTGAATTTTTCATCCGGAACTTTCAGCACTTTTACCATCATGTCAAAGTTGAAGTCAAAGATGAGGTTACCCGTTAGAATTCGGGCATCACCGACATCACCCGCGCCGTTACCTGAGATTTTCTTACCATTAACAATGAGATCGTTCACAGGTTTGAACTCTGCCTGAATACCAAGATTTCTGTATGCTTGAACGGGTGCCTGTAGGAATTTTCGATAATAATCATCAATTTTCTTTGGAGTCGTTGGACTATCTTTTCTACCGATAAGCTGATAGAACATTTGTCCATCATCAAGATAGACGCCACCCCCACCGATCACGCGTCGTGTAAAGACAATGTTGTTTTCTCGGCAGAATTTTGTGTCTATATCTTCCTCTGCCTCTTGGAAATGTCCGAGACTGACCAATGGCTTTGCTGGCCAGCAGATTATCAAAGTGTTTTCAGATTCACCTTCTGTGATTCCCTGAGCAATCATGTCATAGATGATTTGCGTTTCTAAGGGATCTATAGCTCCAATATCCAGAAGTCTCCAACTCTCGAGTGGCATACTTTGGAGCATTTTTGTGATTCTTATAATAGTATCCCAATAGCAATTGTTCAACATATATGCTAAGACATAAATCGGCTTGAAAGGTAGCTCGCACAGATACTAATGATAGAAGCAATCGAGTTGACAAAGCAGTTCAGCGAATTCACTGCAGTCGATAAACTTTCCTTTACAGTGAACCCTGGTGAAATCTATGGATTGCTTGGACCTAACGGGTCCGGAAAGTCTACCACAATGAGAATGCTGTTGGGTCTACTCAAGCCTACTATGGGAACAGCACGTATCAATGGATTTGATGTGCAGACTCATATAGTGGAGGCAAAACGGTCAATGGGCTATGTTCCTGAGGAGCCTGTATTGCCTGAGAGATTGACAGGATGGGAGTACATCAACTATGTGAGTGATATCTGGAGAGTGCCTCGTGGCTCTGAGCGAGATGAAGAGATAGATGAGCTGCTAACCCTTTTGGACATTAAGGATGCAAGTGACGATCTCATCGAAACATACTCCAAGGGAATGGCTCGAAAAATCAGTCTAGTGGCTGCTCTGATTCACAGTCCGAAGATTCTAATTCTTGATGAGCTTCAAGCTGGAATTGACCCTCGTGGTGCGGCTACCATTAAAGAGATTCTCGTAGGCCTCAGTGAAAAGGGTAATACTATTCTCATGAGTACTCACATTCTTGAGATTGCTGAACGTATGTGTGATCGCATTGGTATTATCAACAAGGGATCAATGATTGCTGAAGGCACAATGAATGAGCTTCGTGTGAAAGCAAAAGGACATGAGTCCCTTGAGGAGATTTTCCTTGACTTGACTGGTGGACCTGATATGCAACGTATTGCAGACTTTCTTGGTGAATAGAGTTGCTTGAAGACCTCCTTATCCTCATAAGGCACGACCTTGGCGGCATACTACGAGTGAGAAATGTTAAGGGGAAGAGGTCAGAACGACGCAGCGCATTCCGACGCTTGTTTCGTTATGTGGCTGCAGCTAGTTTTGCGGTAATCATTCTCTGGGTCATCATCTTTATGGTCCAGCTCCTTGGCTGGAGTTTCTTTCAAACGGCTATTATTGCGGGTATAGACTTTGGTGCCACTATATTCAATTTTACTGTGATAATCTCTTTTATGGGGTCAATCGCAGTGAGCGTAGCAACCGTGGCAAACTCCTCCAAAATGGAGTATATGATGTGTATGCCAATCTCACTAAGAACTCTATTCTTAGAGAAAACCATAGTTGTGGTCTTCTATAATTCCTTGATCTATCTGGTCATCGGAATACCAATAGTAATTGGACTAGCTATCTCATCACCTGTTCCCTTTGCCATTCTGTCCATTCCTATCTTCATTGTGATGCTGCTTGGAAATGTCACATTGGGTGTTGCTGTAGGAGGACTCATCGGTTTGTCCATCTCCCGATTCCTTGCAGGTCGAAGAAGGCTCAAGCAAATTGGATGGTTCCTGGGGACCTCATTGGCAATTATCTTTAGCACGTTTTACTATTATTCCCTTTACGCAACAGACTCAGGCTTTTCTCAATTCTTTAGTGTGATTCTGGATTTCGCCCGGCAAATCGGTCTCTCGTCCGATTTTAGTCCTGGTGGTGCAATGAATGCCGTCACAGTAAGGCTCATTGTAGGTCTTCCCGTCAATCTTGTTGACGTCTTTCTTGCCGTCCTATTCGTTCTGGTATCGATTTTGTTGATTTACATAAATGCAATTGCAAGTGAGACTGCACACTATAGTGGCTGGCTTGCTAGTGGTTCTAAGAGATCCTCAAAAAGAGAGGTAAAGATTGCTCACACTGTCTGGAATCCTTCAGACGTTCCATTACTGAAGATGACTACTACCACCAGTGTATCAATGTGGTACAACACTGCTTCAGTTAGGCGTGAAGGCCGTGTATTGGCTAATTATCTTGTTGGACCCATGCGTACAGTCTTATGGTTCCTATTGATTTTCTTGGCACCGGGTGGCATGATGGTATCATTTGCTCCCTTCATCATAATTTCTGCAATGATTCCATTCGCAGTTTCCTATGGGGTTTATTTTGCAGGATACGAGTTGGTCTATGAAGGCAAGAATCTCATGAATTTGCTGCTGGCTCCTGCCAGTCTGACTGACTATGTCAAAGGCAAGGTCTTCAGTGCTGTTCCTTTTACAATGATTGCCACGGGAATTGCCTCAGTGCTAGTCATCTTTGTTCAACCCTCTCTATGGATCTATATCCCTGCGGTACTCATCTCTAGTATCTTTCTAACTCTCGCAGCTGGTGGAATTGCATCTTACTCTGCTGCAACCGGAGGCGACTTCAAGGCGCAGAGAAACATAAGCAGACAGCGTGGTGCTGCTGTGCAAATGCCTATTCGGAACATGTGGGCAATGGCAAGGGCACATCTCTTGCCCAACATGATAGGATTCATCGGAATTGGAGCCATTCTGGGGATTGGTATCTTTTTGAATCCGCTATACAGTTATCTTGTAGTCCCCCTCTTTGCCTTAATCTGTATTCAACTCATGCGTAGCTATGTTGGCAAGTCTGGTCGGAGACTTCAGACGATTGAAGCATCAGAATATCTATAATCATAACTTAACAGTGCCAACTATCTTGCCTGCTGGTAGAAAAATATCACAATCAAAGTAGAGTCCAATCATATTGCTCTCAATATTCACCTTGGAGAAATCATCATCAGGACCGTTCTGTATCTCAACCTCTACGTCTCCTGAACGCCCTTTTTTGATGTCGTACTTTAGATATGCTGCAGTAATTGCTGCTAGATCATACCCCTTTCCTGTGACACTTGGTATCATTTTGATGTTGATATTTGGCCCACTATCGATCCATTCACCATCTTCATTAAACGTACATGTTGCCTTGAGAATGGTTGTTCCACTTCTCTTTGTTGTTGCGACTAGAGTGTCTTTCTTCCAATCCAACGAGATCTCTGCACGTTTTCGTGGATATCCCCAGATCTCTCTACCCGCTGCCTGAGCAACATCAGTATCTACATAATTGTAGCAAAAGTAAACCCCTACTTCTTCCTCCTTTGTTTCAGGATTGTCGAACAGGCATTGAACAAGCATTCCTGATTCCATGAATGTTCCTGCCTCCTTGCACGGTTGTTCACCAAACAATAGTCCAGCCAGTGGCATCTGTGATGGTCGTAATGGGGCTGGAAGCAAGGATCTTATTGATTCCTCAGTTGGATTGAATAATGCAAGGAAGACTTTCGCGTCAACATAGTGATACGGAGGTCCTGGATATAGGGGTGTTAGTAGTGGTGTACTGATTCCCTTTTTCACGTGTTTCACCATCCTCTCGGTAGTTAGACACTCCACCTCTTGAATCTGTCGAGCAACTCCAAGGAGTAAATTTTGAGAGTCGTAGGATAGGTTGACCTTCACTATAGATTCATTCTCTTGAAGATAGCTGGCCAGACAAAGACTCCTGTGAGAGCAATTAACATGTATCTTAAGGCACGTAGCCAAATCTCTTCTGTTGGAAGTATTGGTGCCAGACCTAACATCACTCCAAATACAAGGACAAACCCAATGATGACACGAAGAACGAGTTTCAATCTCTCTCCCTCTTGTACTTCAACAGAGAATCCGACGAACCTGTTCTCTAGAACAAGACCCAGAGCAAGTCCCATTGTCAAGCCTCCGACTGCGCCAAAATTATCATTTGGTGGTTGAGGAAGAAGGTAGGCAATCAAGGTCATTACAAATCCGATGATGACGAGTGACATCAAGATGTACTCCTGTTTGAATCGTGAGAAGAATTGTCGCATCGGGTTCTCTAGATAGACAAAAGCTATCACTGTAATGATACCAATTCCCCATCCTAATAATACATCACCAAGATAGTGCACGCCAAGGTAAATTCTAGAAATACCAACCAGTACTGTAATTGTTACTGCTATGACGGCCATCCACCACTTTCTTACTCTTATAGTGAACCATCCGTAGAGAGATGCAGAAGACTGGCTATGTCCACTAGGAGTACTATAGTTTGGAGCATCTGCGCCTGGATACCAGTTACTCACTGGTGGTCGCTCTTTTGCTATGATGATTTTTAACCAGTAGTTTGAGAGAAGCGCGAAAACAAGCAAATAGGTGGCAAGTATAGCCTCCTTCTTATTCACCGCCCAATAGAGAGTTAGTAGTACTCCAATAAATACCAGCTCACTCCCAAACTCGGTGATGATAAGGAAGAGGTCTCCAAGACCTGGCATGATATTACGAAGGACATCGGTTAAGCCGGGATCGAAAAACACATGATTTCACTCCTTGAGCTCAGATTTTGGTTCTAGCTTATCCAAGACAAAAAGATGCCTGTTCCTTGACAAAACCTTAAAGTTAGGGACACTCTCACCTTGCAGAGAGAGGTCTTATCAATGGTCCTTGAGCGTCTAGAACCAAGACTCGTATGGGAGATTTTTGAGAAGGTGTTCATTGCAACACCACGTGAATCTAAGAAAGAGGAACAAATTCGGGCTAAATTGAAGACATGGATTCCCGAACGCGCAAAGTCACTAGGTATTGACTTAAAGATAGCTGAGGATACTGCGGGTAATTTACTTATCAGAAGGAATGGTTCCAAAGGAATGGAATCTATTCCATCGCTCTTGTTCCAAGGTCATATGGACATGGTCTGTGAAACTAACCGAGCGGCTGGCTTTGATTTTAGCAAGAATCCAATTCCTGTACGCATCCAAGATAATGGTGAGTGGGTGGACGCAGATGGGACAACTCTTGGTGCAGACAATGGTATTGGCGTCGCATTGGCTTTGGCATTATTACTCGACCCGAAGATAAAAACCGGGCCTCTAGAACTCCTCATCACTGTTGACGAAGAAACTGGCCTAGTTGGTGCATTTGCTATAGAACCTGACTCAATGGGAATAACGAGCAAGTTTTTGATCAATGTGGACTCCGAGAAACTTGGTGTCATCACTATTGGCTCAGCAGGTGGTGGCGACACAATACTGACGAAAAATCTACAAACAAAGAAGGTAACTGGTAATGCTACCTTCTTTGATCTAGAGGTCACAGGGCTCTTTGGTGGACACTCGGGTGTCGATATTGACAAACATCGTGCCAATGCAAACAAGCTCGTAGCAAGAATGCTATCTGGTCTTGTGAAAGAGATGAATGTTCACCTTTGCGAGTGGAATGGTGGTAGCAAGCATAACGCAATAACACGTGAGTCTCGAGTCAAGTTTGCAGTAGAGTCGGATATGGCAATACGTGCAGAAGAGCTTCTAAAACAAGCACAGTCTGAAATCTTGTCATACTACAAAGAAGCCGCTAAAGGTTCATCACCTCTTGAGCCAGATATTTCCATCAATTGGAGCATATCAGATCCAAGACCTGCGTTCTCTCTTGACGAGTCAAAGAAAATCATCACGTCTGTCAATATCATTCCTAATGGTCCCCTCTGCTTCTCAGCTAATGTCGAAGGTCTAGTGGAGACCTCAAACAATGTAGCTATCATCAAGACTTCAGGATCCACTATCGAGGTCCTTCTCAGCACAAGAAGCAGTGTAAACACAGAGCTTGAATTCTTTAGAACACAGCTAACTAACATCGCAGATTTCTCAGGTTGGGAAGCTATTCTGAAACCTATGTATCCTGGATGGAATCCAGAACCGAATAGTCCCTTTCTCAAATTCATTCAGAAACACTATGAAGTAGCTACCGAGCATGAGGTAAAGATTGAAGCAATTCATGCCGGACTTGAGTGTGGTATAATTGGTGCGAAGATCCCCGGTCTCCAGATGGTATCCATCGGACCAACGGCAGAGAACGCCCACACACCAGATGAGCGTGTCAAGATATCAGATATCCCTATCCTCTATGAATTTCTCAAGAGCATCGTGCAGGATTTACCCAAAGCAAAGCTCTGAACTGCTACACCAGGTTTTCAAGACCAAGTATTTTGAGTCGATCATTGGGAGGTCTTCCACTATCTCTACGCCAGCCACGGGTCTCATACCATTTGTTGAGATGTTCATTAATATCAGGAACATGCTCCTCTGTGGCTCCCTCGAGTGGTCTTGATATCAACTCGGGTAGAATCTCGTTCTTAGTATCATACCCCAGCTTGAGATTAAGGAGTCTCATTAATGTGAATATTCTCTCTCCGGACATCACAACATCTGCCACAGAAATATCCCAGCCTGTTACCAACCGTAGTAATCGAGTCATTTTATCGCCATCCACTGGATAGAAGTTGCAGATGACAGCTGAGTTTGTGACGCATCTGAAATCTTGATGTCTTGCAACAAGATCCGCCTCGTTTGCGAATCTATCCATACTATCAATTCCAAATGCCTCGTTAGGTTGACCCATCTGAACATTGTACATATCAGCAGCCATATGACAAGCCCCTCGTGGCGAAGTAGCATAACCTGCTGCAAGTCCTGAGAATCCTCTTGGATCGTGTTGAGGTAGCTCGAGTCCATTGACTTGTGCTGCAAGCTCTTGAACTCCAAACTTGCTCCCGAACTGGAAACTGCCCTCCGCCATCAGGTCTCCGATGCCCTCTCTCTTTGCTATCTTCTCTATGAATGCTAGGGCAGAGTCGATCTCTCCCCATTCGGGGCTAATACCATCAAGATCCTTGGCTGTTATTCTCCCTTCCTTGAATAGATAGTATGCAAAAGCAATAGTATTGCCTCCAGAGATAGTGTCGATACCAAAGAGATCAAACATCATATTTGCATAGGCCACCGACTCCACATTGTTGTTTAGTAGAAGAGATCCCATAGTCCCGGTGACCTCCAACTCTGGACCGGCGAACTTATTCATCTTGTACTTGCCAGACGGTACTTCTACGACCCGACCACAACCTATCGGGCATCGGAAGCATGCAGTCTTACCAACAAGAATGGTTTCTTTTACAGTAGTACCACTAAGATTGTAGGTGTCAAAATCTCCAACGGTATAATATCCTGCAGGAAATGATCCATACATCAAACTCGCCATGTCTATATATCCTGCTGTACCAAGATCTGAGTACATTCTAAAGGTCGGATCTTCCTTACTATCTTCATTGAGTTCTTTTGTATACCTCTGGAGTTCTTCTTCATGAGCGACTGGAACCTTCCTATCGGATCCATGAACGACTATAGCCTTGAGCTTCTTTGCGCCCATTACTGCACCTAGCCCAGTTCGCCCAGCTGCTCTGTGATGATCGACAATTATACTTGCATACTTGACCAGATTTTCTCCTGCAATACCAATCCTAGCTATGCCCGCAGTCTTATGATTAGTTTCTTTTTTGAGTATGTCCCAGACCTGTTCTGTATCTTTACCCCAGAGGTGTCTTGCATTACGTATCTCAATATCTGAATCTTCAACTAGTAGATAACATGGCTCCTCGGAAACTCCTGTGATGATTATACCATCATATCCAGCGAATTTCAGGTCTGCTCCAAAGTGGCCTCCTACCGTACTATATCCCAAGAGACCTGTTTTGGGGGACCTTGCACAAAATGTCGATTTACCACTTGTCGGCACAGCTGTGCCTGTACAAGGCCCAGTCATGAATATCAATGGATTTTCCGGTCCCAGTGGGTCTGTATTTGAATTGATCATGTCATAGAGTAGACGTGTACCAAGCCCTGCGCCACCAATGAACTGCTTCAAGAGAATCTCATCAAGCGATTTGACCGTTGTTGCTCCATCATCTAGATTCACTTGGAGTATTTTTCCTCTATAGCCTACCATTCATACTTGCCTCCCTCAGAAATCTATGATCTTCCCCTCGAACATGTATTCGTACATCTTTTGGATTTCATGACTATCTGTGTTTCGTGGATTCATTGTTAGACTGGAGTCCATCATGGCGAACTCAACAAGTTTCTCGAGTCCTTTCTCGAATTGATTCTTTTTAACACCCGCTTCAGTAAAGCTCCTTGGACTGCCAACCTTGCCCATAAGGTCTCTAACTGCCTCTGCTAGCTTCATTGACACCTTAACATGATCTTTTCCCGTAATACCTAGTATTCCTGCAAGCTCTGCGTACTGCGAGGCGCAAACCTCGTTATCCCTACAGTTGAACTCTATTGTGTATGGAAGTGCCATCCCAACAGATAGTCCATGATGCAATCTCAATACTGATCCCATGCTATGTCCAAGCGAATGAGCAAGGGCAGCTTGTGAATTGCCAAAAGACATACCTGCAAGGCATGCAGCTACTAGCATCTTCTCTCGCGCTTCTAAGTCTGATAGGTCTTCAACTGATTTTGGTAACCATTTGAATATCATCTTCACTGCCTGCAATGAGCATCCATCCGAGAAATCATTCTTCCAGACGGAAACATATCCCTCAATTGCATGAGTCAGTGCATCCATTCCAGTGTGAGCTGTGAGTTCTTTTGGAAGTCCCACTACAAAGGCTGGATCAAGAAGTGCAAGATCGGGGGTCAATTCGGGATTTATTGTGGCGAATTTGCGACCAGTTTCATCATCTCTGATAACTATCGCCTTTGTTGCTTCAGATCCTGTCCCTGTGGTTGTAGGGATACAAATGAGTTTGGCCTTGGCACGAAGACCAAGTACATCAAAGGGCGTGAGTGCATCCAACTGAACGTTGGGCTTTTCGTAAAGGACCCAAGCTGCCTTTGCGGTATCGATGACACTGCCACCTCCGATAGCAATAATCCAGTCTGCTTCAAAATGCTTCATTGCTTCAGCAGCCTCTTTGACCGTTGAGACCTTCGGATCAGGAATCGCTCCATCCCATATTGCTGTTGACCACTGTTTCTCACACAGTTTGTTCGAAACCTTATCTGCTAGACCTAGACCGTTGACAACCCTATCTGTAATGATGATTGCTCTCTTGCCTTGAATAAGATCAAGCTCGCTGAGTGCATCATCACCAAAAACAATCCTCGGTACAGAAAACCACCATACCAATTTCATCTCTCCTCCGAGTACATTACAACACAATGAATATAGCTAGGTTAGTAATAGTCCCTCCTCTTATTTGCTCTGCCGGATAACATTCATTCTCGAAGAGCATTCTTGGGTATTGTTTTCAAAGTTTCAACAGCCTCTGCAATGATTCTCTGAATGAGATCATATGTCGTAGGTAAATCGTCAATGCGTCCGACAACCTCGCCTCCAAACATGAGAGCTGTATCCGCTTTTGCATCTATCAGATCATCAAATCCAGAGCGTTCTAGCTCCAAGATCTCCTCATTCGAATCTAATGGTTCACCAAGGAAGAAATCTGGAATGTCTTCAAGTGTGCGTTTCACAATATCCTCTGCTCTTGCATTACGGAGGAACCGCATTGGGCCAAAGAGACCTCTTCCCACAAGAGTACGCCGTTCCTCTCTCTCAATAATGGCCTGTTTCCACATTGGTTCGAAGTCGCTCTCCTGTGTTGCAATCAGTCGAGTTCCCATTTGAATGCCTACAGCGCCGAGGCAGAGGGCTGCAGCAAGAGACGCACCATCGCAGAATCCACCAGCTCCCACGACAGGTGTTTTTACAGCTTTACTGACAGCTGGAACTAAGACCATGGAGTGGACCGGCTCCCACGAAACATGTGCACCGCCCTCATGTCCTGAAGCCACGATGATATCTGCTCCAGCTTGTTCTGCCTTCTTAGCATGATAGACTGAAGGCACAACATGTGCCCATATGAAGCCCTCCTCCTTAAGCACTGACCATGGTTTTGGATTCCCGGCTGAGGTTACAATGATCCTGAGTGAGCGTTCTGTGTCTGAATCTGACTGGCATGACTCTATCGTCTGTTTAACAAACATCTCAGATGCTAACATGAACTCAGAAGCTACAGGTATATTCACACCGAAAACGCCCCCGGAGGTTCGAGTTCCTTTTGTGACAGCTTCTATCGATTTCTGCAGAATCACAGGTGGTGGATCTGAACCAAACAACCTTATCGCGTCAACAGGCGCAGCCTCAGGAAGAAGGGTCGCAGCCATGCCAATACTGCTAATGATGCCTAATGCACCAGCATTGGCCACAGCAATCGCAAGTGATTCTGTTTTATAGGGTCCCATCCCACCCTGCATAATCGGATGTTTGATGCCAACGATGTCGCAGAGTTCGGTATGTAGCAGCTTCATATCGATTTGATAATACTAGCCATGATTTAAGTTTCTGTCCGAACGAAATCACGGCATAGAATGAACAGGATTGGCAATTACTTTCATGTTACCTAGCCTTACAGAGTGTGTTTCGCTCTCTATCCTCTTGATATAGTGCTTACTCCGCCTTAGAAATTGAATTACTAGATATTCCCTGAGGCTCTCATAGCAGCGAAGAGACTTCTCAGTCAGTCCCATCAATGCATATACTCGCGCTAAATTCCAGCGAGGAAGCACCGAGTCACGATTCAGGCGAATGGCATCAAGAAATCTATTTTCAGCCTCCTCCAGCTGGTTTAATGCAAATGCCTTGATTCCAAGCGAAAGCATACGTTCAGATAGCATTTCCAATCTAGTTTCGGAAAAGAAGCTATTCTCAATCCAGCTCATCACTTGGGAGGCAGTGTGAGCAAGATTTTCACTTGTCTTTCGGTTTCCAATCAATAACTTCTCAACGACCTTGCTAACTATGGATTTGAGTGACTGAAGTGTATTACTTTGTCTTTCATGAAGTAAAGGCATTTCCCAAACCAGATGTACAAGTACT
>Ga0224495_10000318_pt1 | contig 38730 bp, 33 predicted proteins | sample SF_Jul11_sed_USG_FD_168128 | JGI IMG/M metagenome (GOLD analysis project Ga0224495, IMG submission 168128) | Sediment microbial communities from San Francisco Bay, California, United States - SF_Jul11_sed_USGS_4_1 | ecosystem: Environmental > Aquatic > Marine > Sediment | place: USA: California... | reverse complement strand
CAGATGATCCAGCTCGTCATGACTGATCCTGGCCAGAACCGTGGGATTGGCAATCTTGTAGCCGTTCAAATGGAGAATCGGCAGGACGACCCCATCGGTGACCGGATTCAGAAACTTGTTGGAATGCCAGCTCGTGGCGAGCGGGCCGGTTTCCGCTTCCCCGTCGCCGACCACGCAGACTGCGATGAGATCCGGATTGTCGAACACCGCGCCATAAGCATGTGACAGTGAGTAGCCTAATTCACCGCCCTCATGAATAGAGCCCGGCGTTTCCGGCGCGACGTGGCTGGGAATGCCACCGGGAAACGAAAACTGCTTGAACAACCGCTTCATGCCCTGCTCGTCCTGCGAAACGTCCGGATAGACTTCGCAGTACGTGCCTTCGAGATAGGTATTGGCGACAAGCCCTGGTCCGCCGTGGCCGGGACCGGCGATATAGATCATATTGAGATCGTGTTGTGTAATGATCCGGTTCAGATGCACATAGATAAAATTCAGGCCCGGGGTTGTGCCCCAATGACCGAGCAGGCGCGGCTTGATGTGAGCCTTCTTAAGCGGTTTCTTCAGTAATGGATTGTCGTAGAGATAGATCTGGCCGACCGACAGATAATTGGCCGCACGCCAATAGGCATCTATCTTCTTCAACTGCTCTGGATTCAACGTCTCCGGCATTGTTGGTTGCATAGTCTCCTCGTATTTCGTCGTCACAACTCGGCTCCGATCAGCTCCACCACGGACCGGGCAATCTCACTTTCTTCATCCGTATGAATGACTCGCACAGTCACCCTACTGCCTTCGCTAGAAATCACGGCCTCGCCAGCCTCGTTGCGCGCAGAATCGATGGCGATACCGAGAAATTCCAATCCTTCACAGATCCTCGCTCGTACGGTCGGCGAGTGTTCTCCAATACCCGCACTGAATACCAGTGTATCCAACCCGCCCAAGGCCGCAGCCAACGAACCGATGGCTTTTTTTGCGTGATAACAAAACAGCGCGACCGCCTCGGCTGCTCTCGCATCGTTCTGTTCCTCCTTAAGGAGATCGCGCATATCGGAACTGGTCTCCGAGACCCCGAGCAAGCCAGACTCGGCGTTGACCATCCGATGGAACCGATCCACGGTCATGCCTTCCGTCCGAGCCAGGTAAGAGAAAAGCCCCGGATCGAGGTCCCCCGATCGTCGGCTCATCGGCAGACCGGAGGTCGGCGTAAAACCCATGGTCGTCTCGACGCTCTTACCATCCTTGACGGCAGTCAGGCTCGCTCCGTTCCCGAGGTGTGCAAGAACGACCCGGCCGTCCGCCTCGCCCTTGTTTCCGATCCTGGCTAACTCCTTCATGAGGAAGGCGCATGACAGACCGTGAAACCCGTATCGTTGCAGACCCAGCTTTTGATAGCGCCTCGGGATTGCCAGCAGACGTGCGACACGCGGCATGTCACGGTGAAACGCCGTATCGAAACAGGCCACTTGCTGGAGGGTCGGGCAGCGCTCGCGGAAAAATTCGATGAGGCCGATCTCCGCGGGAAGATGTTCTGGAACGTACGGGCTGATTCGACGCAACTCGTCCAGCAATTCAGCAGTGACCATTTCAGGTTGATGATACCTCCCACCACCGTGCACCACACGATGGCCGATCGCGCGAATTTCTCGAAGGCCGACCTGCTCTTCAAGCCAGGCAAGCAGCCTGGTGGCACCAGTCCGATGGTCGGGAGCTTTTAGGGGCCAATGTTCCGAGTGTCCGTCGGCTCCTGTCGTGACATGCATGACGCTCTCCGGAATCCCGATCCGCTCGATCATCCCGCGGACGACAGGCATCGACAGTGAAGAAACCGTGTACAGAGCGAATTTGATGCTCGATGAACCTCCATTGACCGTCAGGATGAAAGGTCCGGGTCCCGTCTGGTTCATCCGGCAAGAACCTTGCTGAAAGACTCGTCGAGCGCGGAATAGGCATTGTTCACATACTGCGCCAGCATCCGGTGTGTGTTGAAGAACGACCCGTTGACGGCGATCGTCTGGCGCATCATCTCGATGAAATGATCACGATCCTTGTAGAAACATGGCAATACTTTTTGTTCGAGCTTGTCGTACAACGCGGACGCATGGCAGGCATCCATCCCGCTGCTCGGCTCAAGACAGGCTTCAACCCGATCACCGATCGACCATCCGGTAACCCCTTCGATATGGCCTTCGATCCACCACCCGTCCAAGACGCTGAGGCTTGGCACCCCATTCATGGCGGCCTTCATCCCGCTGGTCCCGGATGCCTCGTGCGGTGGCAATGGCGTATTGAGCCAGACGTCTACCCCGGCACACAGCAGTTTGGCCAACACCATATCGTAGTTGCACAGATAGACGACCGGCACATGGCCATGCAGGGCCTCGCGAAACTGGTGTACGAGACGGATCAGTTCCTTTCCTCCGTGGTCTCGAGGATGGGCCTTGCCCGCAAACACCAGCTGGAAACGGCCGGCCCGTTGTGCAATCGCTTTCAATCGGTCGAGATCGTGGAACAGTAAGGTCAGTCGTTTGTAGGTGGCGGCTCGTCTGGCGAATCCGATGGTGAACACGTTTACATCGAATCCTTCGTTGGTTTCATGGTTGATGAATTCGATCAGCCGGCGCTTCGCTTCATCATGAGCGGCCCAGATGTCCGCAGCAGGAACTCCCACGGTATAACGGAGCGTCAGAGGATCGCGTCGCCAATCCGGCAGATGGCGATCAAACAGGGCCTTGAAAGAGGGTGCCATCCAGGTCGTCGCATGGACCCCGTTCGTGATGGAATGCACCGGATAGCCAGGAAACATGCCTTGCGACACCTCACCGTGTTTCATGGCCACGCCGTTGACATACCGTGAACAGCTCAAGGCAAGGGCGGTCATGTTGAGAGTCTGGGTTTGTCCGCACAGTTGCAGCCAGCGCCAGTATCGCGCTCCCACGACCCGCTCGGCCATGTCGGCCGGAAATTGATCATGGCCCGCCGGCACGGGCGTATGGGTCGTGAACACGCAGCGCGGGCGTACGGCCTCCACGACGGCCGCAGACGGCTCCTTGTCGACTCCCACAGAGGCCAAGGCTTCTTCCAACAAGCCGAGGACGAGCAACGATGCATGGCCTTCGTTGAGATGAAATCGTCCGATCTGTCGGTGTCCCACGGCCTGCAACATGCGCACACCGCCGAGACCGAGCAAGGCTTCCTGGCAGAGTCGATAACGTTGATCGCCTCCATACAATGTGCCCGTCAGCGAGCGGTCCCATTCACTGTTCCCTGGAAGGTCCGTATCGAGAAAGTAGACGGGAATCTGATATCCTGTTTCACCACTGAGCACATACCGCCAGACCCCGATGTGGACCATCCGCCCTTCAAGTTCGATCTGCACTTTCGGATCGAGCGGCTTCAAAAAATCCTCGACCACCCACTTGACCGGTTCCTCCGATTGCGTTCCATGCTCGTCGAGGCGTTGAAAAAAATGCCCGCCCCGATACAAGAGGGTCACCGCGACCAAGGGCAGACGGATATCGGCCGCGGATCGGATCGTATCTCCGGCCAGCACACCAAGGCCTCCTGCGTAGGTCGGCACCCCTGGATTGAGTCCGATCTCCATGGAGAAATAAGCAACCAGCGGGCTTTTTGCTCCAACCATCTCTCCGATCAGTCCATCAGGCATGTCGATACCTCCCAACCAATTCTAATCTAAGGAGATCTCTCCCTTAAGACAACCCAAATGCGCAGGTTTGATTGTTTTTCGCAAAACCGACCATGGACAGCGGACTACACCACTTGGTCTCCCCGCAACCTCACCACCAACTCCTTTTTCGTCATCAGAATGGCCCCGAGCCCTGTCGCGATCGTGGCCATCGTTATCAGCCCTCCGACAAATGGAACGAGAGAGAGGATGAAATAGGTGACAAGCCCTGTGACGAAGGCCCATGCAGCTGAAGAGGAACCCGACACCAATCTCAGGAGCCGTTGGCCAAGCCATAGCACGACGAACACCCGACCCAGGTACAGAGTGACGACATACATCGCGGCCAGCATGAGGCCGATCGGGATTCCCAGTACCGAAACCATGCAGAGGAGAATCAGCAATGGAATGCCGAACGATAACACTCCACCGGCACCGAGCACGGCCCATGGTCTTTCCTGAATCATCGACGCAACCTTTGGCGTAAACACCGGGTAGATGCGCAACAGCAGAAGGCCGAGCAACAAGGTCGAGGCAAAGCTGACCATTGCGGCAACGAGCTTCATTCCGGCAAGACCGCGCCTAAACTCCTCACCCTTGTTGAAGGCATCCGGTATCTCGCGCTTCGTCACCGTCCCGAGAATCACCGCGCCTTCGTCGATCGAGGGTTCGTCGTCGCTCCAATATCTGACGTTCCTTCCGACCGACGCCTTAGATGTGAGACGAATGGCCGCCGCCACGACAACGAGATCACCGTCAACCTTGTTCGACAACGTGACGTTCCCCGCGCCGATCCGGACATTGCCGTCGATCGATCCCCCAAGCAACAGATTCCCGGCGCCGATCACGGCACTACCTTTGAGATGCGAGGAATCAGCCAGATGCACGTCTCCGCCGGCGATTGTTGCGTTCCTGTGAATCTTGCCGCTGAGCGTCACCATCCCTCCGGCTATCCTGACATTCTGTGTGACCTCACCTGATACCCGCACTTCACCACCGGCCACAATCAAATCCCCGTCCACGACTCCGTCCACTAGCACCTCAGCTCCTGCTGCATAGACGTCGCCATGCACGGTCCCCGAAATCTCTACGTGCGGGCCGAAAGCGAAGTAATCGCCCTGAACTTCCTGCCCCGCGCTCAGCACCACTCGTTCACGCCACTTGGCCTGTTCCGACGATTTCTCTGCCCAGGCGAGGGAGAGCATTGCCGGACACATCATCACCACGAGCATGGCGATCATCATACCCATGGAAATCTGCGACACATTGCGTGTGAGTGGTCCGGACATCTTCATAGTTCAACCTCACAAAATGGAGGGCCCGAAGGAAGACGGACAGGGCAAACACCGCCTCCCTGCTTGTACGGTCCCCTTGCGTACGGTTGTGCAAAGAAGACACCTTGGTTTCGTTGCCCAGCTTGTTGCGATCGAAAGCCTCAAGATCATTCATGGTTTTCAGGGCTCTCCTGGGCGAGGGGGAAAGCAGCGCGTGGAGTCTGGCCACAGTGCGGAAAATCGTCACTGTAGCAGAAGACTACATTCGTCTGGCCAGGATAGACAGATCACATCCCGCAGGATGGTTATATTCCGCCGTGGACGACATACAACCTCCTTCTATATTATGACAGTCGCTCTGGGCATCCCTTCGACCGCGTCGCATAAGCTACGAACCAGGGCATGAGAGCAAATAATCCCAACATCACGAAGTACGCCGTTCCCGCCACCGGGTCGAACGCTTCGACGTACTGACGGAACGACAGACCACGAATCCAGAGGATGACCGTGAAATCAAGGGCGAGGACCATGGCCAAGGCTATACCTCCCATACCGATCCGGCTCGGTGCAGTGGGCGGCACCTGGACATATTGAGTTACCCACCGCGCCGACAGAATACTGACCGCTAGCATGACCGGCATTTCAAACAACTCAGCCATTCGTGTTCCGACAGCCGGAACAAGCCACAGCACGCGGATGGCTCCCAACACGAAGCCTGCGCCGAAGACAAGGGCGAAGTAGAGACCGGCGGCTTTCACAATCCCATGTCTCTTCACCGGAATTGCCTCCGAAACCGCCACATGCCCAACCCGAACATCGTTCCGCCCAAGAGAGCCATCGCCAACATGGAATCCCACAGCAACTCGAGACCGACTCCCTTGAGAAGGATCCCATACGTCACGTCGACGAAGTACCGAAGCGGGGATAACGCCATGAGGGTCTGCACCCATGACGGCATCGCTTCAAATGGTGTCGCGATGCCCGACAGCAATAACATCGGCGAAATCACCAGCAACGCCATCATGCCGACCTGCGCCTGGTTCCTTGCCACCGTGGCGGCGAACAGACCGAGTCCAGCGGTCGTGAAACTGTAGAGCGCGGTCATCAGGAAGAAGAGCGCCACGCTGCCCTTGATCGGCACACCGAAGACCGGCTTGAGCACAGTCACCATCGCAAGCGCCGTGGCGGCCAGTATCACCAGCGTCATGGCCAGCACCTTCGACAGCATGATCTGAAGGGGCGTGATAGGGGAGACGAGCAGCTGCTCCACGGTTCCATGCTCTTTTTCCCGTACCAGGGCCGCCGCAGGTAGGAGGAACGCAAACAGCGTGATCATGCGCATAATATGGGAAATAGACTGGAACCATGTTTCGTCCTGATCCTGGTTGAACCAGACCCGATGGGCACTGTCCACGACCGGCATCAGCATGGTGCCGTCCGAGGCGGCGCCGAGTCGAGACAGGGTGAGGTCAGAAGAAAATCTCCCCACAATACGGGCTGCATAGGTAGCGGCCGACAGTCCTTGAGGCGCATTGGTCGTATCGACCTGCAACTGAACGGAGACCGGTTCACGGCTGCCGATCGCCTCGTGAAAGCGGGGTGGAATGTCCAGCAGCACCATGGCGGTTCCTTGGTCGAGTCGCGCCATGCCTTCCTTGGGGTCCCGCACTTCTCCGTCAAACCGAAAATAGGGCTCGTGGAACCGGTGGATGAGCTCGCGTGAGGATTCGCTGTGATCGCCGTCATGAACCACCAAGCTGGCATTGTTCAATTGCATCGCGATCCCTGCGCCGCTGACGTACACGGAGAGTGAAAACGAATACAGCAAGAACAGGAGTAACGGAGCGTCGCGCCCCAACTGCAGCAACTCCTTCCGTGTCATCACGAAAAGACGAAGCGTCCACAAGCGTACGGCTTCGAGACTCGTACCATCGTTCCTATTCACCCGTTCCCCTCACTCTCACTCCCCGGCCGAAACTGTTTAGGCCTTCGGTCGTTTTGTGAAGAGGCTATAGGCAACCAGCCGCAACGCGACGGCAAAGACTGCCAGCGCGAGCAAGTCCGTCCACATGGCTTTCAGGTCCAAGCCTTTGAGGAAACTTCCCCGCACCACGTCGGTGTAGTACATGGCGGGGAACAAATGGGCCTGCACCTGTGCTCCCGGGCTCAACGAGGACACCGGCACCAGCAGGCCGGAAAAGAGAATGGTTGGAACCATTGCAATGATGATGGTAATGATCAGCGCCGCCATCTGTGTCCGCACCAACAGCGAAATGACGAGCCCGATGCCGGTGCTGCACAGGATAAAGAGCAACGAGGCCAAGAAAAAGGCTGTAAAACTTCCCTTGAACGGCACTCCAAAGAGCCAGACGGCAATCACCCAGAGCACGACGACATTGATCGTCGAAATGGTGAAGTAGGGAACGAGCTTGCCGATCAGGAATTCAGCCTTGCTCACCGTGGCGCTATAAATGTTATAGATCGAGCCGGTTTCCTTTTCTCTCACCACCCCCAACGCCGTGAGCAGCGGTGACGCCACCATCAACGCGAACATGATCAGGGCCGGCACCATCGACCACGTGCTCCGGACTTCTTGGTTGTACAGGTACCTCGTCTCAAGCGACACAGGCTCCGCCAATCGACGCGCCTCTTCTGGCACGAGACCCCTCGTGCGCGTCAGGAACTCGGTGATCCGTTCCTGCGTGAACGCCCGGTTGACCGCGATCACATACCCCTTCAAGGTGTCGGCGTGAAGCGGGAAGGTGCCGTCCAGCAGGGTTTGAATGGTGACGGGCCTTCCTTCCAAGAGCTGTTCTTCGAATCGCTCCGGCACGACGATCGCCATGCGGATCGCCGTGTCGCCCAGCAACCGATCGATGTCCCGTTCATCGCTGACGGATCCCTGGTAGTCGAAATAGCGCGATTCGATGAACCGGTAGACATAGTCACGGCTCAACGACGATTGATCTCGATCCAACACCGCGAACGGGACGTGCTCGACATCTAGTACCAGCCCATACCCGAACACCACCATCCAAACCACTGGCAGTAAAAATGACATGAGCAGGAACAATCGGTCTCGGACCGTCTCCTTCCATTCCTTCGTCGCCACTGCGGTGATACGCCTTACGTTCATGCCGCGGCCCCTTCCGTGGCGGACGTTTCTGTACGTTCCAGCGCCATGACCCGGTAGACAAACACGTCTTCCAGACTCAGAGGCCGCTCGTTTACCGAGGTTACCCGCACACCGCTGCCTTCCAGAGCTTGGCACGCACTGGCCTTGTCTCGAAGAGGATCACGGCAAAAGAGATGCAGTTTGGTTCCGAAGAGCGCGGCCCCGTGAAACCCCGTCTGCTGGAGATGCACCAACGCTCTCCTCGGTTGATCGACCACGACTTCAAACAGCCGGCCCGCCACCTCCTCGACTTGACACTTCATGTCTTCCGGAGATCCTTCGGCCACGATCCGGCCCGCATACATGAGTGCGAGGTTGTCGCAATGTTCGGCCTCGCTCATGTAATGGGTGGTGATCAGAATAGCGACGCCTCCCTCCCGTGCGAGCCTCGTCAGGATTTCCCAAAAATGGCGGCGACCGATCGGATCAACACCGGACGTCGGTTCGTCGAGAAACAACACGCGAGGGCTATGGACCAAGGCGCAGCCGAGGGCCAGTCTTTGGCGGACACCCATGGGCAAACTATGCGTCAGACTCGACTCGTAGCCGGACAGGCCTGCCATCGTGACGATCCATTGAAACCGCTTGCTCATCGAGTGCTTGTCGAGTCCATAAATCCCGGCGAAGAGCCTGATGTTTTCCTCCACGGTCAAATCGAGGTAGAGCGAAAAGGCCTGGGACATATAGCCGATCCGTTCCTTGATCGAACCGGCTGCCGTCCGCATGTTTGCCCCTGCGACGAGGCCGCTGCCTTCGGTCGGTAAGAGGATACCGTTCAACATCTTGATGACCGTTGTTTTGCCCGCGCCGTTGGCGCCCAACAAGCCGAAGACCTCCCCTTGCTTAACCCGAAAACTGACATGATCCACCGCACGGAAGGCTCCAAAATCGCGAATAAGTCCCTCCGCTTCAATCGCTAACCCATCGCGGTCATGGACCACTGCTGAGTCCGTGATGACCTCGGACACTCCCTTGTGCTCCGTCTTCCGAAGAAGCAAGGCGACGAACACATCTTCCAACCCTGGTTCTTCCACCCGAAACGACGACGGCGTAAGGTCGCCCAAAGCGGCGTCGATTTGTGACCGGGCCGCTGACTCATCGGCGGTATCGATGAAGACACGCAGAAACGAACCCAACGATTCGACTTGCCTGAACCGTGCCTTCAACCTGGCGATCGCCGTCAACTGAGGGTGCGCTTCACACGTCACGATCGAGCCGGGAACTAATGCCCGCATCTCCGCCGGCATTCCCGAAGCCAGCACCTTGCCGCACGACAGGAAGGCCAGCCGATGAAACCGTTCGGCCTCGTCCATGTAGGCTGTCGAGATCAAGGCGGTCATGCCTGTTTCTTCGAGCAGTTCAGCCAAGATCGACCAAAAGTCACGCCGCGAGACGGGATCGACACCGGTCGTCGGCTCGTCAAGAATCGCCAGTTCCGGTTCATGGATGAGCGTACAGATCAGCCCGAGCTTCTGCTTCATCCCCCCCGAGAGATTCTTCATCGGGCGGTCGCGGAATCGTTCCAGCCTGGTCATGGCTAGCAACTTGGTTTTACGTTCAGCCAAATCCTTGTCTGGAACCAGACGAAGATGAGCAAAGAAGTCGATATTCTCTTCGATGGACAGTTCGGGATAGAGGTTCAGCCCGAGTCCCTGCGGTAGGAAACCGATTTTCGGCTTGATCCGTTCGGCAGCGCGCTCGGAGTCGACTCTGGTTCCGAACACTTCGACGGAGCCACCGTCATAGGTCAACACGCCGGCGATCGCCTTCATGAGGCTGCTCTTCCCTGACCCGTCTGGCCCAATCAGGCCATAGATCTCACCTTTCCGGATCTCAAGATCGACGCCATCCACCGCCACATGCTTCTTGTAGCGCTTCACGAATTGCGATACGCGCACGACAGCGTCAAGGTGCTGAGGTCCGAGTACTGTGTGCTGAGATGAATCTTCTGCTCCTATTTCTTTCATTCTCTTCCGGTTAGGGCGAGTGGGGGACCTTTTACTGCGCGCATTGAGCGAGCACCGTCGATTGCACCCGCCCATCCCCGCGTCGCTGAGGCTCCGCTTCACCCAAGTCGCGCGCGCTCAGCGAGCACAAAGGTTCCCTACTCGCCCTAACCCCTCGGTTTCGCCCACGCCACATCGTCTTTCCACCGCACGATCGCATCAGCCGGTAATCCAGGCGTCAGCCGGTGGTCCGGGTTCGCAGTCAAATAGAGCTTCACCGCGTAGATCAACTTCACCCGTTCATCGGGGGTCTGTACTTCTTTCGGAGTAAACTCAGCCTTCGACGCGATGTAGCGCACGGTCGCGTCGAACGGCTGATCCGGAAAGGCATCGGTAAAGATGCGGGCCGGGAGATTAAGTCGTAATTTGCCTATCTGCACCTCCGGGACATAAACTTTGAGATACAGACGATCGAGATCGACCAGTTCCAACAGCGGCGCTCCCGCTGCAATCACTTCGCCGGTATCGACCATTCTTGTCGTGACTGTTCCGTTCGTCGGAGCCGTGATCGTCAGGTCTTTCAGCACGCTTTCGACTTCATCGAGGACTGCGTAGGCCTGATCACGCTGACTCTCCAACGCGGAGACGTCGGATTCCTTAACGCGGATCCGCTTCCATCCTAACTCGGCTTGCGCTAATTCCTTGCTCGCCTTGATCAACGCGGACCTTGACGAGGCAATCTCTTTCTGCGCAACCTCCCATCGCATAGTGGTTTGATCCCGCTGCTGGATTGAGGCCTCATCTTTCTCCGCGAGGTCCCGGAAGCGTTGGGCATCGCTGCGCGCCTCTCGTTCCACGGAAATGGCCTTGTCCACGGTATCCTTCGCTTTCGCCACCTGTGCCTCAGCTCGTTCAATCGCGAGCGGTACATCCAGATTGAGGATGGCCAAGGTCGTGTGGGCCGCCTGTACTTGTGCCTCAAACGCCTCGGCTGCGTGCTTTGCCTGCTGAACGCGAGCGGCGGTCTGGCTATCATCCAGTCGAATAAGCACCTGGCCTTGTGTCACCGTCGCTCCTTCCCTCACGAGCAATTCCTGGACGCGTCCAGGAAACTTGCTCGCGATGGTGATGTGATCGCCCTCGATACGGCCATTCGCTTGAATCAGGCCGTCAGGCAGTCCTTGGTCCAACACCCATCGGTCGAGCGCGACATAGCCACTTCCGGCAAAGACGACGGCCAGGGCGGCGAGGATGATCGGTTTTCGTGGAGTCGTCATCGATCGCACTCAACCTAGAACAGCTTCTCAATCTCACCCTTGGCCCGAGCCAGATTGATGCGCGAAGCATTGAAGCGGAACAGCGCTTCGATCTGATTGTCGCGCGCGCGTGCCACGGATGTTTGTGCGTTCGTCACTTCGATGTTAGTCGTCAAGCCCGCGGTAAATCGGTCGCGCGCAAATGTCAATTCCTTGAGCGCCAACTCCAACCCCTTCTCGGACACGGCAACTTGTTGCGTGGAGGACTCCAGCGTCAGGAGCGCGTTCCGGACTTCCAGCGTCACTTGATCGGATACGTCCTTCATGCGAATCGATTCTTGCCGCACACGGCTGCGGGTTTCTGAGATCCGGCTTTCCCGCTGACCGCCGTCGAAAATCGGAATGGAAAAGGTCAGTCCGATCGAACGCGTGGCCAATGCATCTTCCGGCTTCAGCCCGATCCAGCCATAATCGCCGGCAAGTGAGAGGGTCGGAATCCGTTCGCTGGTGACGGAACTCAAGCTGAGCACCGCCAGTCTCTGTCGGTTCTCTTGAGCTCTTAGCTCCAACCGCTGTTGGCGCGCGATCGTGAGGACCTGCTCAGCAGGCTGCGTCTGCACGGGCACGAACCTGAGTTCGTCGGTCAGTACCAATCGCACCTCGAAGTCGATCCCGAGGGCGCGGATCAGGTTGAGCCTGGCGCTCTCTTCATCGTTCTGGGCGACCAGCAAGCGCTGTCGATCGTTCTCCAGCTGGACCTCTTCTCTCGTCACGTCAAGTCCCGTTGCGACGCCGGCCGCCTTCCGGTCTTTGGCCAGCCTGACCAATTGTTGAGCCAGGTCGATGTCGGCCAGTCGCGCCTTGACCGCCTCATCCGCCCGTAACGCTTCGATGTACAGCAACCCGACCGTCGCCATCACGTCGCGCTTGGTCACCTCCGCTTCCAAATTGGCAACGTCCACGCCGCTCTTCGCTGCACGCCACCGTTGAATAAGACTGAGACTGAAAATGTTTTGCACGAGTGTCGCGCGCGCGTCATACACTTCGAACGGGTCCGTCACGCTGCGTCTCAGGCCTAGACCGGCAAGCCGGTCGGATGGCAGTCCAAAGGCACCGAGATTGACAGTCTGGCTTCGCCCACTCACAGATCCCGACACGTTCGGCAAGAGGGCGCCAAAGCTCGTACTAGCCTGCGCTTGGGCAGCGGCGATACGTTCTTTCAGCAGCCTTACGTTCACGTTATTGTCGATCGCGGCTTGAATTGCCTCTCGGAGACTCAACTTGAGTGCCGGAGGGTTTCCCTCCAACTCCTCCGCAGAAACAAGTTCTGTGGCCGTCCCGCAGATGACTGCAGCGAGGACGAGGGAAACAACGCGACACACGATGAGGCGGTGTTTTCGTATGCTTTGGGAGACCCGCATAGACGTATTCCAAGCTCCAAGTGGCTAGGCTTGCAAGGAGGGAGCCGGTGGGAAGAGAAGTCAGCTATATCGACTTTCGATCAGAAAATTCACGAGTTGAACGGCTACGTGCGTAAAATAAGGTTTCGACGCAGGGGAAACTTGGGACAGAGAGAAAACCACCACTGTCGCAGAAGGCAACAGGTCAGGGGAGTAGGTTTGTGTAGTTTGAGGAGAACTGTGGACGCCCTTTAGGCGGCTCTCCCACTATGCACGGGAACAATGACCGGGCAAGCCGACATTGAGACTCTTGTCGACCGCCTGGTAAATCGCATGGGGCAAATGTTTATGCGCCGTTCCCTTTTCCAGCAACAGGCAGGCACCAGCATCCAAGAACGCTTCTCGATTCCCGTTTCCGGTATAAAATGAAAGACCAATGACCGGTAGGTTCGGATGCTTTCGCATGATGGATTCTGTCGCTTCGATACCGTTCATTCTCGGCATGTGAATGTCCATCACTACGACATCGGGCTTGAGCAGGTCTGTCAGCTTTACCGCCTCTTCCCCATCCCTGGCCTCACCCACCAATTCAATGTCGAGGTGATGGCTCAAATACTTCCGTAATCCTTGACGGACGAGGAAGTGGTCGTCCACCAGAAGCACGCGAATAGATTTCATCTTCGTCCGGTCAGCGACGGAACTCTGCGTATAAGAGACTGAACCTATCGACATACGGCACTCCTATTGGCTTATCTGGTGCTTTCCTCTGAAGAATCGTCAACCTATTCTTGAAGAAGGTGATAAGACATTGGAATAAGAACGCTTCCTTCGAACAAGTTAGTTATCTCTGACCGCGATATGGGTCGTCGATCTCAGCGCCACATTCAAGACAACGAACCTTGCCTGTGCGTTTGCCACCTCTGGTCAAAATATCATCAATAAGACGCTGATGAGCGCATGCACTGTTGAGGGTGGTTGTGCCGCTTTCTTCCTCCGTGTTCTGAAGCACCTGGATGTACATAGACACCTCCGTTCCCTCCGGGAACTATCTCAACTCCTGTAGATGAGCGGACTCCTCCTGTACTCGTAACTCAGGCCCTAGCTCGCCTCAGAACGACGGACCTGTACCCTGTAAGTCCTGTCGGCTTCTATCGTCACCTGCACTTCTCCCCTTCTACTCAAGTCATCGATGGCGAGAAACATCTGATTCCAAGTCAAATCAGGACAGAGGTCCATCATTTCTTCCAGCGGACAGTCCGTACCCACTTGCTCCAAGGTGATCTTGACTCGATCAATGAGTGTTGTCGTGTCCATGGAGTCTCCTCCTTGTGTTTCGACTTGACACTCTAGAACAAATAGGACTTCTTATGAACTGGTAAAGGACCTAGTTTACGATGGGATTCTTGCCAGGGGCGTAGTCGGACAGAACCTATCAGCTACTGGATGCACCCATGTCGACGATCTTCTATCGTGAAGTCTATAGGACTATGGGAGAGGTTAACCCGCATTGTTCATGATGGTTCGTGACGAAACCGCCGAGACGCCATGCGAGACGGGTACGCGGAGCCCTGAGAGGCTGAGGCATACTTGAAACAGTATGTCGAGGCTGCGAAGGGCGAGCCTGTCCGCTGGCCGTGCGAAAAGCTCGCGGCCACACTTGTCATAGCCGCGTCTCGACGGTTGCAGTAGAAGCATTCATGAATAATGCGGATTAGAGTTGATCACTCGCGAGGCCCTGCGTGATGGCGTAGCGCATCAATTCCGCCGTCGTGTGAAGATCCAGTTGTTTCATGAGACAGGTCTTGTGAAATTCTACCGTTTTCACGGACACATGGAGCAGTGAGGCGATCGCTTTAGTCCCCTTGCCTTCGCCGATTAACTGTAAGACTTCACGCTGCCTCGGAGTGAGTGCTACTGCGGAACCTTTGAGCGCCGGTGCCTCTTCTCGCTCCATCGTCTGCGCAAGCACCGGCTTGGTGATCGAGGGCGTCAAATATTGCTGCTCCTTCAGCACGGCCTCAATCGCCAGCGGCAGCTCCATGGGCGCCGACCGCTTCAGGAGATAGCCGCTCGCGCCGACATGGAACGCTTCCGTCACATAGCTTGGGCTCGTGTGCATGGTCAGGAAAATAAGCTTGGCCGGGTGATGGAGCTTCCGGATCTGACGCGCGGCGTCGATACCGTTGAGCAGCGGCATGCTGATATCCAGAAGGATTAGGTCGGGCTCCAAGTGCTGAACCGCCTCTACCAGTGCCCGGCCGTCTTCTACCGCGCCGACGACATCACAGGTCTCTTCAACCAGTCGGCGCAGACCAGCGAGCATCAAGCTGTGGTCGTCGGCTAAGAGCACCCGCGGCCTCCGCGTCACCTCATCCATGGTCGTGGCTCACACCTGGATTGGCACACGTTGCTCGCTCGGGGTCCTCGCGTCATGGTGCCACCTCCTGCCGGACATCGGGAAGCGGCACCCATGCGTGCACTTCTGTCCCGTCGCCTGGGCACGTCCGGATGTGGAACGTGCCCCCCGCCAAACGAATCCGCTCTTCCATGCTGAGGAGTCCGAGCCCCCGACTGCGGGCTTCCTTCTCCTCAAACCCTTTCCCATCGTCATAGATGCAGACCCCAACTCCATGGGAAGTCCCAAGCAGTCGCACCACGACTGTCGAGGCCTCGGCATGCTTCAGCACATTCTGGAGGGATTCTTGCGTCACGCGATAGAGGCAGGTGGCTATATCGATGGGCATCGCTTTCGGCACGTTTCGTGCGACATACCGAACGGCAAGCGCCGTGCGCTGTGCGAACTCGTGGCTATGATCCTGAATCGCCGCTTCTAGGCCTAGATGTTCCAGACTGGAAGGGTGGAGCCGGTAGGAGAAGCCGTGGACGTCATCCGCAAGCCGTTCGGCAGCTTCTCGAATACTCCGACAGTGCGGCAGCAGGTCCGGCTTAGACTGACACAATCGTTCGAGCGAGCCGGCATCGACCGCCAGACTCGCAAGCCGTTGCGTCACATCGTCGTGCAGGTCGCGCGCAATGCGTTGTCGTTCGAGCTCTTGCGCCATGAGAAGTTTCTTGGTGAGCTCCTCCAGTTTCGTCTGATGCCGGCGCAATTCCTCTTCGGCTCGCTTGCGCCTACTGATGTCGATCTGGAAACCGATGAGCTCAACCGGTGCGCCGGCCTGATCGTGAAGGATGCGCACCTCATCGTGCAACCAGCGATACCTCCCGTCCCGATGGCGGAATCGGTATTCATAGACATGCCGCTCCTGTTCAAGAACGGTTGATAAATTGGCAAGCACCTGAGAACGATCGTCGGGATGAAGACGGGTGACCCAAAAATCAGAATGTTCCACAAAATCATGTGGGCTGTAGCCGAGTTGCTCGACGACATTCTCGCTGATGAACGTCGTGCTGAAGTCACCGGTGGTTCGACGTGCATAGAGTACCATCGGGGTGGATTGTAATAGTAGCTGCTGTCTCGCTTGCACGGTGCACAAGGCCGCCGTGCGTTCAGCGACTCGCTGTTCGAGCAGCTCGTTGAGCTCGCGCAGTGCTCCCTCCGCTTGTTTGCGTTCGGTGATGTCGCTGCCGATCGTCAGCAGACATCGTTTTCCGTTGAGGGTGATCAAGTCGGTGGAGATAAGGAAGTGACGAAGGTCTTTTTTCTTCATCCGCATCGACACTTCAGCATTCCTGATCGAACCTTCCGATCGAAGTCGATCGATCAACCTGGCTCGTTCTTGAGGATCGGGCCAGATCCCCAACATCAGCGTCGTCTTCCCAATCACCTCGTGTCGCTGAAATCCATAGATCTGGAGGCAGGCGTCGTTGATATCGAGACAGCGCCCGGTGTCCAGTTCCGTGATGCCGATCGGGTGGGGACTTAAACGAAAAGCCTTGTCGAAGAGGTCTTCCTTCGGCTCGATCTTGCCGGAGTGCGGGCGCGTGCTGGTTCGCCCACGCACAGCTCGTCGGCTCGGACTGTTCTTTGTGGATTTGGAGGGCATAGGCCAACCTCCAATTCTAGGCCTTGAGTCACGGCTGAACAAGAGCGTGGAGGCTCATCATGAAAAACAACTCTCGTTCCTAGTAAGGTATTTGACCAAACCAAGGCCAATCCCTAGCTTCTCCGCAGTCGGGTCCCGACCGCAGCTGCCTCTCTCCAAATTCTAACCGCTACACGAGGCTGGAACTACCCGTGACCGTTCGCTGCAAGGGACGGCACCTCTCTGTTTCCTAGCGGCGCGTGATTACCCTCAGGACTTGACCCTCGTGGTCGCCCCATCACATGGTAGTACAGGACTGGAATCACGACGAGGGTCAACAATGTCGACGCGCCGACACCGAAGAGCAGCGAGACGGCCAATCCCTGAAAGATGGGATCGAGGATGATGACGAAGGCCCCTACCATCAATGCCGCCGCAGTCAGCACGATGGGACGCGTCCGAATCGCGCCCGCCGTGATGACGGCTTCTGATAACGCAACACCCGCCCGTTCTTGCAGCTGAATGAAATCGACCAGAAGAATGGAGTTCCTCACGATGATGCCGGCCAGCGCGATGAAGCCGATCATGGACGTGGCGGTGAAGTACGATCCGGTCAACCAATGCCCGGGCAAAATGCCGATCAGCGTGAGCGGGATAGGAGCCATGATGATCAACGGAGTCATGAACGATTGGAACTGCCCGACGATCAAGAGATAGATCAGCAACATAGCCACGGCAAACGCGATCCCCATGTCACGGAATGTTTCATACGTGATGTGCCATTCGCCATCCCACTTCATGGCGATCTTCTCTTCCGACCACGGCTGTGAGGTATAGGACTGCTCGATCTGATACCCTTCTGCCGGTCGAAACTCTTCCAGTTTTTTTCCTACTCCGAGAACACCGTACACGGGACTTTCCGCTTGCTCTGCTCCTGGGCCGCCGACATCCGCGACCACATAGACAACGGGCTTTTGATTCTTATGATAAATCGCCTTGTCTTGGACGGTTTGCTCGATCCTCAGCAGTTCCGACAACTGAACGATACCGCCGGTGCTCGTCCGCAGCCCAATCTCGCCCAGATGCTCTAGGCCGGTTCGCTCGGCAAGCGGCAGGCGGAGCACGATGTGAACCGGACTCTTTTCTTGAGGAATATGGACCAACCCGACCTTCGCCCCCTGAAGCGCCATACGCAGTGTGTTCACAATTTCCTCGGATGGAATACCGGCGAGGGCCGCTTTCGCTCGATCTACCACGGACACGTATTTCACTTGATCCGCCTCAATATAATCATCCACATCGACCACTCCTGGCGTGGATTCGAACAGCGTTCGAATCTCGCGAGCGACAGCGAGTTGTCTGCCATAATCGGGACCGTAAACTTCCGCCACCAGAACTGATTGCACAGGCGGCCCCGGCGGCACTTCGACAATCTTCACGTTCGCTCCGTATTCACGAGCGATCTGTTGCACCGGTGGGCGAATCCGTTGAGCGATCTCATGACTTTGGGCGGCTCGCTCATGCTTCGCGACCAGATTGAGCTGAATGTCGGCCTCATGAGGTTGCTCCCGTAAATAGTAGTGGCGTACCAAGCCGCTGAAGTTAAAGGGCGACGCCGTGCCGACATAGGCCTGATAGTCCCGCACTTCCGGTATAGTCTTCACGTATCGTCCCAGCGCCTGCGTGACCCGTGCGGTCTCTTCAAGTGTCGTCCCTTCCGGCATGTCGATCACCAGTTGGAGTTCACTCTTGTTGTCGAAGGGGAGCATTTTCACCACGACATGACGGGTGTAGAACAACAGGGTCGACACCACGAGCAACAGTCCAACAATCCCTAGAAAGGCATACGCGAGCATCGGATGGGCCAGTAACGGAGAAAGGACTCGTCGATAGATCCGAGCTGTGAGCCCGCTCTCGTCACCTTCATGGTCAATCCCTGATAGCGCAACTCCGGGACGATAACAAGTCCGGCAAAACCAGGGGATCACGACAAAGGCGACCAACAACGAAAAAAACATGGCGATAGAGGCGTTGACGGGAATCGGTCTCATATATGGTCCCATCAACCCAGACACGAACGCCATGGGCAGGAGGGCGGCGATGACGGTAAATGTCGCCAGGATCGTGGGATTCCCAACTTCGTCGACGGCATGGATCGAGGCTTCGTCATGGGGCCTGAGACGCATCTTCAGATGCCGGTAGGTATTCTCGACCACCACGATCGCGTCATCCACGAGGATGCCGATTGAAAAGATGAGGGCAAAGAGCGTCACGCGGTTAATCGTATAGCCGATCAGCATCGACGCGAACAACGTCAACGCGAGGGTGAGCGGAATCGCGATGGACACGACAAGAGCCGGTCTCGGTCCCAATGCCACACCAAGAAAGATCACCACGGCGACGACGGCGATCAGCAGGTGCCATAACAGTTCGTTGGCTTTTTCTTGCGCTGTTTCCCCGTAGTCTCGGGTGACCGTGACGCGCACATCAGAGGGAATCGTCACTCCCTTCATCCCCTCGACCTTATGGATCACCTCGGCGGCAACCGTGACGGCATTGATGCCGGCCTGCTTGGCGATAGCCACGGTGACTGCGGGAAATTCGCGAAGCGAATCTCGTGAAGCATCGTCTGTCAGCTCCGCCTCACGTTTGACGTGTGACGTTTCACCGGCGCCTCCGGCGCCAAAGCCGAACCAGACATAGCTCGTCGCTTCCGCCGGACCGTCTGTCACATCCGCCACTTGGCGTAGGTATACCGGGCGCTGCTCACTGACACCGACCACCAAGCTTTCCAGATCTTCGCGTGACCGGATGAATCGGCCAGTCTCCACGAGCAAACTTTGATTGCGGCTCTCGAAGCGGCCGGTCGACAAGGCCCGATTCTCTCCGCGCACGACGGTCGCGACCTGCAACGGCGTCAGTCCATAGGCTTTCAATCTGGCCGGATCGATCTGGATGCGCAGCTCGCGCGGCCGTCCGCCGACGATGAACCCGGCCGACGTACCAGGCACCTTCTTGGTCTCCTCCAATACCTGTTCGGCCAGGCGATGGAGCTCGAATTCTCCGTATCGCTCGCTGGAGATCGTGAGGGTGACGATCGGAACGTCGTTGACGTCCTTCGGCTTAACAAGAAAGGGTTCGGCGCCGGGCGGCAGCAGGTCCTGATTCGACATCAACTTGTCGTAGAGATCGACCAGGCTCTGTTCCATCGGCTGACCGACGTAGAACCGGACGATAATCAGCGCGCCGCCGGGACGCGAGATCGAGTAGACATACTCGACGCCTTTGATCTCGGAGAGTTTACGCTCGAATGGTTTAGTGAGTTGTTCTTCGACAACCTTGGCGGACGCGCCGGGAAACGGCAGCCAGACATCGGCCATCGGAACCACGATCTGCGGTTCCTCCTCACGAGGCGTGACAACCACGGCAAATGCGCCCAGCAACAACACGCCAAGGATGATGAGCGGCGTGAGCTTGCTATGGATAAAGAGGGCCGCGATGCGGCCTGAAAGGCCTGGTCGATAGTCTGTCATTGGTCAACCGTCGTTCGTATCTCGTGAAGCGTGTCTCGCAATCCATCCTGCGCTTCACGTTTCACGAGGGACACTTCACGGAGTTTTTCCAGCCGGCGAGGCCACCATCTCGACGATCTGCACGGCGGCCCCATCAACTCCTCTGCTTCCGTCGACCAAGACTCGTTCGCCTATATTGAGCCCTGAAAGGATTTCCACCTGTTGTTCAAAACGCCGCCCGAGTTTGACCCAACGGAGGCGGGCGGTCTGATCCGATCCAACAACATAGAGGCTGCTGAGTTCACCCCGCTCGACAACGGCTGCCGAAGGGACAAGAATGGTTTGAGTCAAGCCCTTGTCGAGCTGGAACCGGCCGAACATGCCGGTCTTGAGTCCGGGTGTTTTCGGCAAATCCACCTTGACCATAAAGGTATGCGTTTGCGGGTTGCCGGCAGGGAGAATTTGGCTGACGAGGCCGGTCAAGGCTTGGCCTCCCAAGGCATCAATGACGACCGGAATCTTGTCCCCGCGAGAAACCGACTTCAGATCTCCTTCCGCTACCGTGGCTTCCAGACGAAGATGTAGAGGATCTTCCATTTTAAGCAGCGGCTGACCCGGCGAGGCCAATTCCCCCGCCTCCACTTTCTTTTCTGTGATGACTCCTTCAAATGGAGCTCTTACCATCGTGTAGCTCAGTTGAGCCTCCACCGCTCTGCGACTGGCCTCGGCCACTCGATAGGCTCGGGTTGCATTCTCCATCTCTTGTTTTGACACCGCATCTTGGGCATACAGCTGGTTCATCCGGTCGAGGTGCGCCTTTGCATTCTCGACCTCCGCGTGAGCGCGGGCCAGGTCCGCCTGAAGATCTCGGCTGTCCAGCTGGATCAGGAGCTGACCCTTGGAGACTCGCGAGCCTTCTCGAACGAGCAGCTTATCGATCGTTCCTTGGATGCGACTAGAGAGAGTGGCTTGGAAAATGGGAGCAACCTGACCGGTCACTTCAACACGGATCGGCACCGAGGTAGATTTGGTCTCAACGACTGCAGCCTGAATGGTCTTCTGTGGAGCAGCTGATACCACCGTGGTGGTCGGCTCTTCTTTGGACCCGCAGCCAGCCAATAACAGGACTGCGATAAACATTCGATTTACTGATCTGATTTTCACTTGTTCGATGTTGCCCTCCGGACTCAGAGTCCACCCATGGCTGCTCGAGCATGGTCCTCACACCGATCCTCGGGCTGCGCATTCGCGCCCCTCTGATCTTCCCATGTCCCGCGCCTGGCCCCCAACTGTCGGAGCAGACATTCTGCCGTCGCGAGCAGCTCTTCAAGACTACGATCCGGTTTCGCACCATAGTGTCCGCGATCGAAGATAGGGACCTGAAGGCTGACTTCTGCACGATATCGGCGTTCTGGAGAATACATGATCCGATGCATCGGAGGTTCGGGATATTGGCAAGGTTTCAGAAGATCCAGCGACTGAAAGAACACACGGCAAAGCCGTCGAAGGTCACCGATGAGGTCACGCAATTCGGTGTCCTCACCAGACGGCAGATGCTTAGGATCCTGAAACGCGGCGTAGAGGTTGAGCTGAAAACCAATCTGCACGATCTGATTTGATCCATTCTTAACGTAGAACGGATCGTGGTCGAAGCAGACCTTCCGAGCGGCAATCATATTGCGTAGATCCCGCTCACTTGCGAACGCATCCGTCAGATTCAGCGGTATAGCCATCTTGTCTCACCACCCGTGGAGGAACCCAGCCACCCCCCCCTTAGGATAACGTAACTCATTAGAAAGTCACGACTATTCTTGCACCCCGAGCTTGCGTAACAGCGCCATCATCGGACACCAGCCGGTAAAGGCCGATTGGATGAGATTCACCGCTACGAACGCGGCGAAATAATTCCAGTAGGGGTGGACGGTCGCGCCCAGAATGACCGAGGCCAGCACGAAGATACCGGCAATCAATCGCAAACGTTCATTGAGTTTCATAGCACCCTCCTTTCCTCTTGTCTATGTGAGGCAGGGACGGAGCAAAGGATTCAGAGCGGAAAGTCCGTCACGTTGGCCGCTCTATTCTCGCTTGGTGATGCCGATTGCATCGAGAATCGCCTTCTCGAAGAAGGGCTCGCTGACGCCCCGTTTCATCTTCATCAGAAAGTACTTTTCCAGCGCGATCTTGGCCAGGTGGACCCATTTGCCTTTCTTTGCCCATGTGACGTTGCGCGGGGCCATCTGGGGCAGGGCCACGAACGCCATCCCTGTATCGCCCATGTCCGCCAGACAGATCGCATTCCACGTCGCGGTTTCCTTCTTCATGTTGTTCTCGATATCGGCCTTGATATTATGAACGGCCGCCGACACCATGGATTCGATCATGTACCCGGTCTTCGGCGCACCGGTCGGGACCGGTGTCTGCTCGACCGGCGGAATGGCGACACAGACCCCCACCGAGTAAATGTTCCTGTACTTTGGATTGGCCTGATAGGCATCGATGTTGACGAACCCTTTGGGATTGCAAAGACCCGTTGTCCCCGCCACCGCATCGACTCCGGCAAACGGCGGGATCATCATCGAGTAGCGGAAGGGCAACTCCTGACCGTCCTCCAAGAGCATCCTCCCAGGCTGGACTTCTTTGATGGCTGTGTTATGGATCGGTTTGATGGAGTGTTCGGCAAACTCATCCTCCATCAGCCGCCTCGATTTGCCTACACCGGCAAGGCCCATATGGCCGATGTAAGGTTCCGGTGTCACAAAATAGATCGGGACTTTCTTGCGGAGTTTTTTCTTCCGCAAATCCGCATCCAGGATGAACGCCATCTCGTAGGCCGGACCAAAGCACGAGGCACCTTGCGCGGCGCCCACGACTATTGGGCCCGGATCTTTCAGAAAACTCTGATAGGTGCCCCAAGCCTGTTCTGCATGGTCCACGTTGCACACCGATTGGGTATAGCCGCTTGGGCCCAGGCCAGGCACAGCGGCAAATTTGAGCTTCGGCCCCGTGGCGATGATGAGATAATCGTACGGCACCTCGCCTTTCGCCGTGATGACCCGGTTCTGTTCTGGTTCAATTCGATCGGCCATGGCATGAACGAATTCGATTCCCTTCTTTGCCAACACAGGTCCCAACTCAAAGCTGATGTCTTTGCGTGTGCGCCAGCCGACCGCGACCCAGGGATTCGACGGCACGAAGTGAAATGAGCCGACATTGGAGATAACCGTCACCGTGTGTTTCTTGTCCAACAGTGCCCGTGCTTCATAGGCGGCAGGTAGGCCGCCGATCGATGCGCCGATGATTGCCACTCGTGCCATCTCACACCTCCGACCCGAAGTGCTGAGTCCTGAGTGCCGAGCGACATGTCAACCCAACACCCAGAGCTCGCTTCCTCCTAGTGCCGTCCTCCTCCCCCACCGCGCTCAGGCCGTTCATGCTGCGGCTTGTCTGGACGTTCTGTCTGCATATGTTCTCGCATCCGTTCACGTTCACGCGTCCGTTCTTGTTCCTTGATCTGGTCCTTCTCCTTCAGCTGATCCTTGGTTTGGAGTTTGTCTTTGGTCTGCAACTTGTCCCTGTCTTGAAGTTGTTGTTGCGTCTTCAGCTGATCGCGGTCACGGTCGAGATCTTGCGCCGAGGCGACGGCCGCATAACTAAATGGCAACAGCGTGGCTGCTGCGACCATGATGGATAATATCTTTCTGGGCTGCATAGAGTACCTCCTTGTACACATGACCGGAGCGACATTGCTCTCGGTTGTGGCGGATTTCCCGCCTTCGAGGCTTGTGCCATCCGGCCATGACAGGAGCTCTCATTGGGTGTGAGTCACCACATTGGAAATGGATTCACTCTCGCTTCGCTTTCTTCTCTTCTGCCCTACTGCTGATTGCTGATCACTGACAGCTACTCGCTCGCTTTGAATCTGTACATGTCATGACAGGCCGTGCAGCGGGCCGTCATGCTCGACAGCCGTCGTAAGATCTGTTGAGGTGTCTCGTTCTGTACAATCGCATCGGCCAGAGCATCCATGTCCTTGTGGATCGACATGCCCATCTGCTTAAACGGCAGCGGCAGCTTAGCCATGATGGCCGGCTCCGTATCCGCAGCCATGTGCATCCCGACCTCTCTGGCCGCTGCTTCCATCTGCTTCAGATCAGGTTTCGGCTCTCCCAGTTCCCTGACGACGCCGTCCACGGCTTTCAAAAGGTGTCGCATTTCCGCAAGGATGTGATCGCGTTCAGCGGCTGCCAGCAGTATTTCCGTGCGCCCGTCACTTCCCTTTGCCGTCAATCCCTTGCTGAAGAGCCATCCCAGAACCGCAATTGTCATGATCCAGAGAACAACGGCCACCATGCACCAGCGCGATTTCATGTCTGTTGCTTTGCCTTTCTGCTCATTGTCGGAGCAATACCCGTCATCTCTCTACACAATTAAGCCAGCTCTTCGACCAGTCAGTCCGTGTAGATTGCAAGGAGGGAACCGTGGGGTGGGTCAAGAGCACCTAACATTCAGCCTTTGAAATTGACCAGTTCCGCAGAACGATATCAGCAATGATCGACAAGAGTCGCCCTTTGCGACAGGAGCCACCGAACCTTTGTCCCAGAAGGCGACAGTCTGAGTTTGGAGGGGGAAGGCCAGATATGAGGAACAGAGATAAGGCTCTCATAGCCGGCATGGTGTTCCGTCTCAGGATGATTGGTCCCTTTCATGCTGCAGACCAACCGGGAGAGACTCCTATACTCGCCGGAGACCTGTCGCGAACCCACATTCATCAACCGCCAAAATGTGGTCGCTCGCTCAGTCTTCTTTATGCTTAGGTCACGTTATGTTATCTTTCAAACTATGAAGGCTGTATTCACGACAGCGGCCGGTGCTCTTACCGGGAGGCAAGACCCACTGCCATAGGGCAGTCACAAGCGGAAGGGACGCGTGTATGAGACAGACGGTTGGGGTGCTGAGTTTTGTCATTTGTTTGAACATGGCCGCAAACTCCATGGCGCTGTCAGCCGACACTGGCGAGCAGGACTTCGCCAAGGGAGAAAGTCTGTTAAAGCAGAAACAATATGCCGAAGCGCGCGTGATGTTGGAGGCAGGGCTCATCAAGAATTCGTCGAATGTGCAGGCTCATTTCAACCTGGCTGAGGCCTGTCGAGGATTAGCCGCCTGGGACTGCGCAGAAGAACATTACGAGACTGTGTTGCATCTGGATGCGAAATCCAGGATCACGGGGACGAGGGAACCACGGTTAAGCAAAATGAAGGTGTGGCAGTCGCTGGAGGAAGTGACCGCGTGGCGCTTGCTGGAGGAAGCAAAGGGTCTGCTTGCCGGTGGACAAACTCCGTCCGACAAGATGAAGCAGGCGGAGGAGGCTCTGGACGGCGCTCATGAGTTGAGCCTCAACAATGAGCAACAGGCCGTCTATCAACAGTTACAAGCGAAATTCCCTGGGCGACGTTCGACCACCTCGCCGCATAGTCTCAAACCAGATGGGTCAGCAGGGGAAGCGTTCCCGACCGATCCCCGCGACGTACCAATGGCGCTGGTGCCGGCAGGGGAATTCACGATGGGGAGCACGCTGAAAGCTGACGAAAAGCCCGTGCATCGCGTCTACCTTGACGCGTTCTATATGGACAAGTACCACGTGACGGTGGGGCAGTATGCCAAGTATCTGGAGACGACGGGCATGAAGGCGCCGCCGGAATGGGAGATCATGAACCAACCCCGCCATCAGAAACGTCCGGTCGTGAACGTCAGCTGGTCGGATGCAGCTACGTTCTGCAAATGGGCCGGCAAGCGTCTGCCGACAGAGGCGGAGTGGGAAAAGGCGGCGCGGGGGACAGATGGCCGTCTCTACCCCTGGGGCAACGAGGCTCCCACCAGGCTCCACGCGAATTTCGGCAAGAAGGAATGGGCGAACCATATGGCGTTGGTTCCGGTGGGGATGTTCGAAATGGGCAAGAGCCCCTACGGTATCTACGACATGGCCGGCAATGCCTGGGAATGGGTCAACGACTGGTATGACCATGACTATTACAAGAAGAGCCCAACGAAGAATCCTCAAGGACCGGCAACGGGTAAGTCGAAAGTCGTGCGGGGCGGAAACTGGCTCTATGTTCAGGAGTTTCTGGGATCGTCCTTCCGTTACAATGCCGAACCGTCTCGTCGGCGCCTCGGCTATGGGTTTCGTTGCGCAAAGACTCCATAACCCTTGCTGGCTTGATCGATGTCATACGATGAGCAGCGGGGATGCGTAAGTCTTCAAGCGACGGTGTCGCGCTGACGACGCATAGATTCCCTCGCCTTCACAAGCGTGTCCTCAATTGACTACAAGTGGGGCCTATCCTGCTTCGTAGGACCTTGCGCTCACCCCCATTTTCACGGACAGAGAACTCTCACTCGATCAGATAGCTCGCTGCAAATCCCGTCATGACCGTGCCAGCAGCGCCGCCGTAACGACTACGGCCAGCGCGATGAGCAATGAAAGACGCGGCAACCAGCGAGCAGATTTGAAGATGACTCGCTCTCCGGTCGTTCGCTGGGATTCTGCGATAGCGCTGACCCGACTGACCTGAGGACCGAAGACAAGATCATGGAGGAGTGTCAGGAACAACAACAAGGCAACCAAGGTCAGTTTCACGGTCACGATTCCCGGCCACGAGGCCGGTGCCATCACACTGAGGCCACGGTGTGAGAGTAACATCGGCCCGGTCATCAACAGGATCGCCATCGCGATCCAGACGATGGGGCGAAACCGTAGCGCGGCAGACCGAAACATCGCCATGAATTCCGGCGCAGCTTTCCGCCCCCTGACCAGAGGCGCCAAGACCAAGGAGAGAAAAATCATCCCCCCGATCCAGCTCACAGCAGCAAGAATGTGGAGAATCACGAGCGTGGAGTACATGCCGTCGCATCATAGTCGATCCGGCGAGAAAAATCGTCCTACCTTGTTCGCAAAGTCGAAACATGGCGCTGTCCCTTTAGACAGTCTCTAACGAGAAATTGGGGCATGACGGGGCAATGTCGAAGCATTGAGCCTGCTTAACAACTTGCGTCCTCGACTTTTCATGGACGGACTTCCTGTTCTCGTGAGAGACGAGATCAGTCGCCGGATTGGAGCCCGAAGCCGATGCTCCTGCATGGCCAAGTCTGTCAAGCCCTGCAACGCGAAGGTCTTCACGATTCGGCTTGGGTCTTCCAGATAGCCTCGAAGAATCGCCACGACAATCACGAGGTCCCTCCTCGACAACTTCAAGCGTGGAAGCACTTGGGCTAAATGCCACCTGAGCTCCTGCTGTGCTGTCCTTGCCGCCAACTTTATGAGCTGAACTTTGAAAGGCTGGAGCCACTGCGGATTCGTAACGGTAAGCTTTTCTGCAGCGTCAGCGGCACGCATGCGTACCACCTCGTCGTCATGATGCATACCGTGTATGAGGGCAGGAAACAGCGCCGGCTGCCGGCCTATGATCTCCACCACCTGATTGGAGCGACCAACGGATCGTCGATCGCCGCCCCGGAGTTCATCCAAGATGGTGAGTTGGGTGCTCACAGACAGACGGGCTTCACCTTTCGTCAGTCAGACGGACCGGTCCGAGACATCGAACACATTCGACGCCAGCCAAGGCAAGATCCTTTACGCGGTCTTGCTCTTTAGCATATACGGTTGCATTGGACTGTACGTATCATGTGGTCCAGCTGAGCGTGGTCTTCTCCGGAACCGGATGTTGTGGATCCGGCACACCGGCCAATTGATCCAAACGGTATCTCTTCAACCGCCGGTACCACACGGCCAATGTGTCCGATTCTAAGTTCAATAACATACTTCCCTTCTGGCCAAACCCCTGTTCCTGCAATTCCAGAACTTCCCGGTCCTGGCTCAAAATGGTCCTTAAAGTACGGCGGACCTGCCAGCCAACAGGAAGCCCGTGCAAGAAGTTCCACCCGACGCAAATGTCGAACCGGCTTCGTTCATCAGTGAGCGGTGTGGCCACCAGCATGACGGACGCGAACCGTTTGCCGATCTCCCATCGTTCCAGATGGATGCCGGGCAGCACGAAATCGACCGTGGTCGTGGCTGAGCCCAGCCTCGGAGACAAGGCGCGAAAGATAAAAGTGTCCGGCAGTAAGACATTCTGCGAGATCGTGCGAAACCCCAACGGCAGACGCGTGAACACCTTTTCTTTTTTCCTCGCCGCCTCGCGCCGCCGGAAATAGTTGTTATGCACGAACGGGACATGGGCGGGATCCATAAGGCTATCCACTGCGAAATCCCACCGGACTTTCGCCTCGGCGGACTCGCGCACGGACACCATCGGACTGCCATCGGCCGGCACCGGCAACGACGGTGGTGGAGACGAAGGTTTCGGGCACTGCTCATTGCCAATATAGACCCACACCCACCCGTCCTGTTCCTCGGCTGGAAAGGTCTTCACGCAGGCCGAGGTCAACGATGGATGTGGCACGTTGCCGATGGCCGGTACTTCGATACACTCGCCGGAAGCGATGAAGCGCCACCCGTGAAAAGGGCACCGCAAGGAATCCCCTTCCTGTCGCGCTGACGAGAGCGGCACGCCCTTGTGGGGACAGCGGTCTTCTAACGCATGCACGCGACCCTGCCCATCTCGAAACAGCACCAATGGCTGGTTGCAGAGCACCGACGCGAAGGGCCGGCCGGCCTTGATCGCGGTGCTTTCCCCGGCAATGTACCAGAAACCTTCGAGCATGCAGTTCTGTGGCCTCAGCCGCCGAGCGTGTCGAGGGTTTCTTTGAGACTACGGCGGATGCAGGTGAAAATCGGCGTATCACGCAGTGTGTAGCGTGAGCCCTCTGTTTCGCGTAGCGCCATCACGAGATCCAGAAAGTCTTCCGGTTTATCACTTTCAAATGCCACCACCCATTCCTGATCGTCCAACCCGAATGAATAGGCCGTGTTCAGCTTCACCGAGGGAAACCGATGACCGACTTCGATATGTTCATCCATCATGCCCTGTCGCGCCGCCTTTGTGAGCAGGAACCATTCGCGCGTCTTGAGAAACGGATACACGAAGTTATATTTGCTCTTCCCCGGCACCACCGTCAGCCGTTTCCCTTCCTGCCCCGCGTGCGAATGGTTGTCGACATAGACGGACCGTTTGGTCAGCGCGAGGTAAGAATATGGGGTGGAGAGATACTGTCCGAGGCCAGAGGCGAGAATCTTGGCGCTCATGTCTTGGAAGAGGTCCAGGTCATAGCTGATGCGCCAGAGCATAAAGTCGCAATCTCCTCGGATACCGATGGTGGAATAGGGCACCACCAGGACTTTGCCGGCATAGTCCTCCACGGCCCGCAGGAACTCCTGTTTGCCCTGGGTCCGCACATCCTCCGGTAACCGCCGCCACGCTGGGTCGACTTGATAAAACACAAAATTGACATACTGGCGTTTGGGTGCCTGGGGCGCTGGGGCTTGTTCAGGGATGGACATTGAGACTCCTTTGTAACATCCAGAAAGAAGGCTTACCTACTCATTCATCAGTAGCCGTCACCTCGTCTTACCCGCACAGATTCATGAGCATTTCTGCTGCAATCGAGAATCCGCCGCTCTGATCCTCTTCGCTCGTATCTCGCGAAGCGTATCGCGCAAACAAAGAGGAGTACCTTCCCCTTCCGTCCGCGCTTCACGCTTCACGAAATACGCTTCCCGCAAACAGGCTTCTGCGACTTAGGGATAGAGCGACAGCACTTCCTGCACCATCACGCCGTTTAGAATCCGATTGCCCCATAGATGCCGGTAGTCCAGAAATTATTCACCGTGTTGGTTTGATTGGAAGCCAAATGGAATCGGCTGTCGAGACCCAGCCACAACTCTTTCCACACACGAAACTCAGCACCCCCGCCGAACTGAACCCCCATGTCCAAATAGTTGATCTGACTCGACGTTGGGCTGATGACGTGGAAATCCAACCCAGCCGGAATGATCCAGGGTTGGAAATCGGTCCCCTGCCTGAACTTCACCTTGGGCGCTACGCTCGCCGTCAACATGGTCATCTGCACCTTGGCTGGCCCGCCCAAATTAGCCAAACCATCGGCAGGGCTGGAACTCCACCGTTTGAATTCCAATCCGATCTCGCCCACGAGCGCGACGCCTGGCACCATACCCCACAGATCCTTACTGAGCATGAACTCTGCTCCACCGCCGATGTAATAGCCGACGGTCCCATCGTTCCCCTGGCCACTGACCAACTCGCCGGCGCGATCGCTCGTCATTCCGGCGGCGCCCCCACGAAAGAACACGCGGTTTCCAGTTGACGTCGTACCTTCAGCTAAGACTTCAGCCAAATGCGTGGACGCACCCTCGGCATGTTCGGTACACGCATCCGCATGCCCGGCCTTGCCGTGTTGCACCGCTTCCATCAGATGTATGACGCCCATATCCACATGTGGGTTTTTCACTCCAGCCGCTTTTGCATGTTTAAGCGCTTCCTCCCCGCTCTGAACACAGGCGTCGGCATGTCCCTGCTTCCCATGTGACGCGGCACCTTTCGCATGCTCGACTGCTTCGCTCACATGTGGATTGACGGCGGCAAGCGCTGAGCTGCTCAGCACCGGTGCTCCAAGAGCGAACGCCGCGGCAAGTGACACCGCGACAGACCACAACCCAATGTTCCTCCTGCTCTTCTGAACTTGCATGATACCCCCCTCCCTGGTTATACATCGAGGAGTACGGCCTCTCCTCAAGCGTCAACTGACAGACTCCCGCCGGCTCGAGGCGTCAGCTTGGTGAATAATCGATTCCGCGCCTACCCATCGACCCCTGAGCACAAGAGCCATGGACGTACGACGCCCCCCGTTCATCAGCCTCGACATCGCAAGCCGGCGCCATTCTGACCAGCCGCAGCAAGGCCGGAGCTTCGACCAGCTGGGCCTCAGGAATCGCGATTGTGAGACGCACTCCATGCTCCCGCGAGAAATTGCAGCGTCGGATGATCGGTCAACATGTCGAACCGGATCATCGCGCGGTCGTTGATCGATGTCTGCTTCGACTTGGGCCGGTGCATCAATGCGGCAGGGCCAAAGTAGGCGAATGCATCCTTCATGTTGGAAAACAACTTTTTCAGCGGCCTCATCCGCTGATCCGTCACGTATTGCAGAGTCAAGATCACCCGCCGCTCGTGAGCACCAAGCGGGGTGACGGCATGCCAGAGTTTGTCGCCGTTGAAGACCACCATCGTTCCCGGCTCCATGGGGATGCGGGTTTCGCTGATCTCGGTGGGAGGCATCCCCTTATGCACCCGTGCCACTAGGCGACAGTGCTTGGATTGCTCCACTAACCCGATGAGGACCGTATAGCGGGCGCCCCTGTAATAGGACGTGTCATAGTGAAAGCCGATGTGGTCGCCTGGCTTGGTGTAGTAATACAAGGCACAGGCATGCGGATCGTCTTCGGGACAGAGCATGAGGGGAACGTCAACCAGCCGACTGAGGAACATCCGAAGCGCGGGCGACCGATATAAGGCCAGAATCGCCGGCGCCTTCTCCTGGATGCTGTAAAAACTAACGCTTCCTCCCTGTTTGTGACCCGGCACATAATTGCGATGAACTTCACCGCTGAGCTGCTCGATCTCGCACAGGCAGGGCTCGACTACCGACGGTGGGATAAACCGTTCCAGCAGCAGGAACTCATTCTGATCCCAATAGGCTTGGTGGAGGAGAGAGCGATCCACCCCCTCGACAGCTCCTACAAGATTGTTTTCCATGTTGGCCACAGGGCTGACCTTCGGCATGCGCCTCCTCTTTCCCAACGGACGGCCTTCACGGCCTGTTCGACAGCCACCGGCAGTCATGTACAAGAGATAGTTTCCTATCCTCTTGCATGTTGCTTCGCACTCAATCCATGTTTGCCGGACACACACCCTGAATAGAAAACGAGGGGGCCACTCTCACCTGTGACCCCCTCATCGCTGACACGCGGCGGTCGGGACAACCGCCCGTTTTCTAGCGAACGGAGCTAACCACTGACAGGGCGCATCACTAGCCAACTCCGACAGAACCGGCCCTCTGTCTATGCTTCTGACGACCGCAACGTTCGTGCCATGCTTGTTCGCGATCTCTACAACGAATTATTCGCTTGTGAAGAGCGACGATGGGAGTTTCACATCCAGTATCAGCGTCTTTTTGGAGTGCCCAACGCAATCCATCAGTTTGGACAATCGCAAGGGAGATCTCGCTCGATTGTTCAGATATCATCCACTTATGCTGTCCACGGCGATAGACATCCGTCCGCGAAAGAAAGGGCGAAAAGGAACACACGAGGAACAGCCTTCATCTGCAGCTCTGTCCGGCCAAATGCCAGAAGCTGATGCGCAGGTTCTACACAGTTCCGGCAGGCATCCGGACCGTTATCCAGAGCTTTAATGGAGTAGACTACTGAGATACGTGGAGAGCTGTGACCTGAAGAAAGAGCTGGACGAGGACAACCAACAAGCTAGTCGATGCTATAGGCACGAAGTTTGTTATAGAGACTCGCTCGGCTGATCTTGAGCAACTTGGCGGCTTTCAATCGGTTTCCTGCAGTCTTCTCCAGTGCGTCAACGATCCGTGTGCGCTCGGCCTGGGCAACCACCCCCCGCGACGTTGAGCGTAAACTCTCGTGCTCGTCAGCGATGCCAACGTCTAGGAGATCCTCACACCGGAGCCACGGCCCGGTGGTCGTTACCACGGCCCGTTCGACGTAATGCTGCAATTGTCGGACATTGCCGGGCCACGGGGCATCGCGCAACGTCCTCATCGTTCGCTCGGCGACCTGCCGAACCGGTTGATGATGTCGAGCGCACGAAGCGGCGATGAAGTGCTGGACTAACAGCGGGATGTCTTCTCGTCGTTCCTGGAGAGCCGGCAAATAGAGAGGCAACACAGCCAGTCGATAGTACAGATCCTGCCGAAATGTCTTGGCCTTCACGAGTTCGGCCAGATCTTTGTTCGAGGCAGAGAGGACCCGCGCATGGATCTTCAGCGATCTGGTTCCACCAACGGGCTTGATCTCGCCCTCTTGCAGAACGCGGAGCAGCTTCGCTTGGAAAGTCGGCGTGGTATCGGCGATCTCGTCGAGGAAGATGGTCCCGCCGTCTGCCTCTTCGAAGAGCCCGCGCTTATTGGCGACCGCCCCGGTGAAGGCACCCTTCACATGCCCGAACAGTTCACTTTCGAGCAGTGTTTCTGGCAGGGATCCGCAATCGACGACGACGAACGGCCGATCTTTCCGGCTGCTGAGCGCATGAATCGTTCTCGCCAGAATTTCTTTACCCGTTCCGCTCTCCCCTTGTATGAGGACGGTCGCCGAACTGTCCGCCACAAGACGAGTCATATCGAATAGCTGCCGCATGGCCGGACTTCGACCGATCAAATCCCCCAGACCATCGCCTCCCGCCTGACCGGTGGCGTCCTCTGGCCTTGCTCGACTATGCGACTTCGGTGTCGGATTAAAGAGCACCAGCATGGAGGCCACCGTTCCCTGCGCATCCGATAAGGGAAAGGCTTGTTGCATCCCGCAGGCCGTGCCGTCTCCTCCGCTGGAACAAGACACGCACTGGACCTCGGGTGTCTCAAATACCCTTAGAGCCGGACAGGTCTCGCAAGGGTCGGTTCGATGCGCAAACGCTTCATAGCATTTGGCATGAGATCGGCGAGGTGTTTGAGTCTGGTCGACAGCCCAGGCTGCCTCGTTCGCGTAGACGACATTGAATGCAGGGTCCATCACCGCCACGCGGTCCGAGAGTCCCTCTGCTAACTGCCTGATCGCTTCGATTCGCGCGGCAATGATGGGATCCGCCGGTGGCGACCCGTCAAGGCGTTCTGCGTCACACAAAGCGAGCTCATTTCTCGGGATGAAGAGCATAAGGCATATGCCGTCAGCTATCAGCTCCGGGTTCGTGATCAAGTAATTGTTGCACACAATGCTTGAGGTCAGCAACACGGACGGGTTTGTCAAAGTACGCGTTCGCTCCCGCTTTCAGTACCTGTGCTTTCAATGCCGGATCGCCGAATCCCGTGATGACGACGATGGGACAGCTGGGTGCCACAGTCCTCAGCCGGCTAATGTAGTCATCTCCTCCCGCCGGCATCCGAAGATCCGTCAAAATCAGATCCGGCACGGACTGCAGCACGGCCAGAAATGCTTCGTCCCCATCCCGCGCTTCACGCAGTTGATATCCTGTTCCACAAAATTCATCGCACAGCAGACTGCGCATTTCGCGGTCATCCTCGACGATCAGCAACACAGCGGCTTTTCCCTTCGTCATACGCGACATCCTCTCCGGCCCCCATCCGGCCTTCGCAAGCTCTTAGGTTGGATAACTGGCAAGGGACATGCCATGAGAAGGGAAAGCGAAAGAGGGGCAATTCCAAGAAAATCAAGCCCTGATGAGGAATAAAGATGCCTCGCCTGATGAGAAAAACCACAGTCAAGGGTGGATCAGCTGTCGCGAGATGCTACAGGCCACTGGCTGTCAGCTTGCGGAATCAAGATCGTGAAGACCGTGCCATTCCCTTCTTCACTCTCAACAACGATAGAACCTTGATGTTCTTCGATGATGCCCTTCACAACCGTGAGCCCCAGCCCGGTCCCCTGACCGAATTCTTTCGTCGTAAAGAACGGCTCGAAGACTCTCTCGATCACATCCCGGGGAATGCCGTGGCCCGTATCGGCTATCATGAGTTTCACCATTTGTTTTTCCGGCGCCAGGCCGATTCGTAGCATTCCGCCGTCCGGCATGGCATGCACGGCGTTCATCACGAGATTGATGAAGACCTGGCTCATCTGGTCCGGATCGGCCAGCGCCCTCGGACAGTTGTCGGCCAACGCCAGCTCCACCTGGATCTGATTTCGTGCGAGACGTTCCTGAAACAACTCCATGCCGGCTTCTATCGTTCCTCGAAGGTCCAGGGGGCACCGCTCCGGCGTCTTGCGCCGCGCGAAGGACAGCAACTGATTCATGACCTTCGTAATCCGCTCGACTTGCGTCACGATGGTCCGAAGCCCTTTTTTGATCGGTTCTTCCGTGACACGGTCCATCAGATACTCGGCACGGCCGAGAATGACGTTCATCGGTGTCCCGATCTCGTGGGCCATGCCGGAGGCTAGCGTACCGAGTTCGGCGATCCGCTCGGTCTTACGCAATTGTTCCTGCAGTCGTTTCCGTTCACTGATGTCTTGGAGCATGGCCAAGATAGCCGGACCTTCTTCATCCACGAACCGCGCCGTACTGACCTCAACGTCAACCGCCCTCCCATCGAGCGTCATGATTTGTTCCTCGATCATGGGCACTTGTGCCCTGCCTTCAAGCAGTTCATGGATTTGCTCTCCAATGACGACGTGATAATCAGGATGGAACAGGTCCATCGGTGACTTTTGGAGGATCTCCTCGGCCTTCACCGCTCCGAACAGCTTGATGGCTTGATGATTGGCAAAGATGACGTGGTCGCCTCGATGCACTAAGATCCCATAGGGCGAAATGGTGATCAGGCGCCGGTAGCGTTCTTCACTTTGCCGCAGCAAGTGTTCGGCTCGCTTACGTTCGGTGATGTCGGTGACGAACCCTTCCAAGTAGCTGAGGGTACCGTCCGGTGCGTAAATCCCTTCGCCCCGCTCCCAAACCCATTTGATCTCGCCCGATTTCACCAGGATTCGGTAGGTCAGCTCGAAGGGACGGCGTTGCTCCAAGGCAGCCTGAATATCCTGCCACACACGCTCGCGTTCATTGGGATGCATATTCTCGTTGTATGAGATGCTGTGTTGAACGAGATATTCATCGACGGTGTACCCTGTTAAATCAGATATTCCCTCACTCACATACTCCAACGTCCAGGCGCGATCATTTTTCGACCGATACACGAAGCCCGGAAGATTGCCGATCAGCGTAATGAGTTTCCGCTGGCTCTCTCGGAGGTCTTCTTCGATCCGCTTGCGCTCGCTGATGTCTCTGAGTATGACGGTGTAGAATATCTTCCGCTCCACGGCGATATGCGAAATGGAGGCTTCAATCGGAAATTCTTCTCCGTTTGTGCGAAGCCCCATCACCGTTCCGAGTTGGCCCATCCTTCGGGTCGTCGCACCGGATTGTCCGAAGGATTGAATGTGCTGGCGATGGGCGTCGCGAAACCGCGCCGGCAAGAATCTCTCAAGCGGCTCACCGATGGCTGCTCGCACGGAACAGCCGAAGAGATGTTCAGCCGCCCGGTTGAACAACACGACTCTCTGATCCTCGTCCACGGTGATGATTGCGTCCATCGCGGCCTCAATCACGCCCTCCAGCCTGAGTTGGCTGACCAGAAGCTGCTCTTCCGCCTCCTCTCGGCCGACGGTCTCGCGTACCGCCTCCCGATCCGCGTAGTAGCGTGCCTCTTGCGCATTCATCATCAACCCCTCGGCATGGGCCTGTTCAACCAACGCAGATTTCAACTCGTGCAGAGTTCGTTTATATCGGATCAACCCTATGGCGATGGCCCAGATGACCATCGTACCCAGGGTACGGTTGAACAATGCATAGGGAATCATGAAACCAGCCGGTTTCAGCAGGACATCAGCCCATGTGAGCACCGTGGCCACAACAGAAAAGTAGAGCGGATCCTTTGCCCTGGAAGATGGATACGTCAGCAGTAAGGGAACGAGATAGAGGATCGACACCGCCATACCCACCGGCGTCAACAGGTCTAGGATAAAAATTCCTACCGTGAGGAGAGGGATCATCCAAGACACAGTGCGCATGGCAAGACGGTCGACATCCTTCATGTGATCGATCTGGGTCTGGAGCGGGAGTGTCAGTTTACAATCTTGCCGTGATGATCAGAACGTGGCAATTATTCCTCTGAGTGAGGCTTGCCCTCGATTTCGGCGAGCTTACGATACAGGGTCTTGCGATCGATGCCAAGGGCATGAGCGGCCTGGTATTTGTTGCCGCCTGTTTTTTCGAGGATCTTCTTAATGTACTCTTTTTCAAGCTCATGCAGGGGCAACGCCTGCTCAGCCGCTTCGTCCAGGACGCGCCGGTCGCCGCGTGCTCCTTGCACCGGTGCGGGTAGATCATCCGGCGAGATCTTCTCCCCCCGGCTGAGCGTCACAGCCCGTTCGATGACATTCTCCAGTTCACGCACGTTCCCGGGCCAGGCATAATCCATCAACATCGCCAAAGTGGCCTCGCTGACACCCTTGACTTCCTTCCCTCGAGCCTCGCCGCACTTCTTGAGAAAGGCCTCGACCAGGAGCGGAATATCTTCTCGACGTTCCCGTAACGGCGGCAACTTCAGCTCAATGACGTTGAGTCGGTAGTACAAATCTTCTCGAAAGCGTTTATTTTTAACCTCCTCAGTGAGGTTCAGGTTAGTGGCTGCGATGATGCGCACATCCACCGAGATCGGCTTGTTCGCTCCCACGCGCCGGATTTCCTTTTCCTGAATCGCGCGAAGAATTTTAGCCTGAAGCATGAGCGGCAGCTCGCTGATCTCGTCGAGAAACAGCGTGCCTTTCTGCGCTTCTTCAAACAGCCCCCGCTTATCCATCTTTGCATCGGTAAAGGCGCCTCGCATATGCCCAAATAGTTCGCTCTCCAAGAGTTGCTCTGGAATCGCCGCACAGTTCACTGGAATAAAGGGCGCATCCTTTCTGTCACTATTGTAGTGAATAGCTTTGGCAACCAACTCTTTGCCAGTCCCACTTTCTCCCGTAATCAGGACGTTGGTCGGACTATCAGCCACCCGGCGAATCAAATCAAACACCGACTGGATCGCCTTGCTCTTACCTAAGATGTGATGAAAACTGTATTCCTTGTGGACTTCTTTTCTGAGTCGACTGACTTCCCGCCTCAGGGCCGCTTCTCGAATGACCCGTTCGACGACGCGGATCAGCTCGTCTTTCTTGATCGGCTTGGTGAGGTAGTCGCTCGCCCCGTGTTTCATCGCTTCAACCGCCGTCTCCACCGACCCAAAGGCGGTCATGAGAATCACGTTGATATCCGGATGGTCTCGTTTGATCTGGGTCAACAATTCGAGCCCCTGCATCCCTTTCATACGAAGATCCGTGAGAACGACCGCATGGTCTTCTTCGGTCAATCGTTTCAGAGCTTCCTCTCCGCTTCCAGCCATCGTGACCTGATGACCCCGATCTTTCAGCATGTCATAGGCCAATTCCCGCATATCTGCATCATCATCGACGACGAGGATCGCGCCCCATTCTTCGGTCATGACATTCTCCCCTTAAGCAAGGTACAAGGCTTCGCCTGCCCCAAAATGCGACAGCGAACCAGACTGCCTGGCGCATTATGCATCAGTTTGTCTCAGTTTGGTGCGTCGAACCAGTAGGTTTGCAAAGGCAGGACCACAAAGGAGGAGGACGAGTGACGGAGCGATGAGAGCAACTGAATGAACCTAGAAAAAGCAGTTGCGCTGTCAGATTGGATCCGGTTTGGCGGTGCGCCACGCAGGCGGACCGGCGGTCGTGAGCATGAATTTGGCAAATGCGCGCTCGAGAATCGCG
>Ga0224495_10000317_pt1 | contig 38755 bp, 41 predicted proteins | sample SF_Jul11_sed_USG_FD_168128 | JGI IMG/M metagenome (GOLD analysis project Ga0224495, IMG submission 168128) | Sediment microbial communities from San Francisco Bay, California, United States - SF_Jul11_sed_USGS_4_1 | ecosystem: Environmental > Aquatic > Marine > Sediment | place: USA: California... | reverse complement strand
AACAGCCCGGAAAATACCGGATTGCCCCAGGGGGCCTTGCGCAACCAGGTAAACAAGCCGGTGTCGAGGCCCTTCTTGCGCTGAGCTACTTCGATGGATCCCGGAACCGTCAAACCATGAATCATGCTGGCCAACACCGCCAGATAGATCATATAGCTTGTGTTGAACACCTTCCAAGCGGAAGTCATTCCGGGATCAGACAGCAGGTGGTGTGCTGAACCGAGCTGCAGAAACAGGATATACAGCAGGAACGCGCCACGGCTGACCTTTTCAGACATTGGCTTGGCACCGAATACCAGAGACGCGATCAGATACCAGATCGAAATATGCGCGACTACGTTGATCTGCTGCGAAGAGTGGCCGAATCCCCACCAGACGACCCGGTACATCATCGGATCGATATGGCTGATCAGACCTACTGACCACAGGAAAGTCGGTATCAGAATCAGCGCGCCGGAAACGATAGTGAATACCGCGATGACTGTAGCAGTAACACCACCGAAAACCACCAGAGGAAGGGATCCGTTATAGGTTTTCTCCCGTTTGGCAACCACCAGCGTACCGAGAAACACGAAACATCCGATCAGCGCACCAACGGCAAACAGAATCAGCCCCAGATAAAAATGTGGCTCTGCGGTAAGCGGCACATAAGAAGTCATCATGACGCTGGAATTCCCCCCCAGCACCGCAACTGCAACCAAGGCCGCGCCGACCAGCATCAGCCAGAACTGCGCCCAGGCCCACATTGGTGTCGCCAGACGGTTGCCCAGCACATGCGCACCCAGAAAATACAGTACCGCCATTTCGAAGAAAATGATCCATACGGCAAGATTGATAAGGCCGTGGGCCGTCAGCGCAAGATAGAAGAACTCTGGTGAAAGCAACTGTACGCTCGGCATGCGGGTAAGCGCCACGCCCAGTCCAAACAGGCCACCAACCAACAGGAACACCACAGCCGCAAACGCGTTCCATTTGACCAAAGTATTGGCTGTCCTGTTGACCTTGAGGCCGGACACCGGATCTATGCGGAATTCAGACATAGTAGTCGTCGACATTTTGTTTACTCCTTCACGTAAATTCTGCCCAGCATCGTCTGATGGCCCATTGTGTTGCCGCCTCCGCAGTATTCACCGCATGCAACGCTGAAAACGCCGGATTTGTTCGGGGTAAGGTTAAGGACCTGCTCGTAACCTGGATAGACCTGAAAATTGATGTTCTCCGGCTGCAGCGAGAATCCGTGACCTATATCGAGGGATGACATATGCAGGCGATAGGTCTTGTCTTTTTGCAACTCAAGGATGGGACGCCATTGCCACTGCATGCCAGCCAGATAGACATCGGTGCCGGGAGGCGGAGCCACGACATCTTCTCCGGTAGCCTCATCCTTGCGGACAGTGTACTTCGCCTGCATATCTGCGACCTTCTGGGCAAATGCCTCGGGAGTGGTCTTGTAGGTTTCATTGTTCATGTTCTGATTTCCGATGAAGTGCCAGCCTATCATCCAGCCGAACATGAACAGGCACCATGTAAATGCAATTACAATCCACCAAATCTCGGTGCGTTCTATCGGTTCACGCCACCAGTCAGGATTGGTCGGGGGAGTATAAGAAGTTCCCATGTTAGTTTCTCCTCATTATTAGCAAAGCGCGCATGATTACCTGGCCATCGGAATGCTGATCACATTCCAAAGTCCCCACAAAGTGTAAAACACGGAAGGTACTGCTATGGCCAGCAATAACAGTATCCAGTTGTTATCCAATAACTTTTGCATGGCATGAGGCTTTACATCGCTTGAAGTTGGTTCTGACATAATTTACTCCTCCCTTGGCTATTAGACGGCTGGTGCCATCGACATTTGAAACGAAAATAAAGAAAAGATAATTCAGTGCCTCAGCAACATGAATAGGCCAATAGCAAAGTAAGTTGCTGCGCAAACTGCGAGCACCACAGTCAATAGCAGGATCTTGTTTTGCATGATCTGCCGCATGAAGTGGTCTGGCGAATTCTCGGATTTGATTGGTTCCATTTTGAAGCCCCCCTTTTGCATTACATCTGTATGTACAAATAATACATGTATCATTGATGCAGTTTTTATAAACATATTCCTATTGGCCCATGTTGTCAAGCGGTTTGATTGGCGCGAATATTTAACTTGCCAAAATAAATTATAATATGTATGGTTACTACATGTTATACAAAAAGACCCATCAAGGTCGTGGCGTAGAACTTTGGCTTTCTCGGCCGCGTAGTAAGTCATATTCAGCATGCCACAATCAACCCGGTTAACCGGATTATTTCCCCAAGACATTTAAAGCATCCGGCCAAAGGACGAAAATGAAACTGACTCAATACTCGGATCTTGGCTTAAGACTTCTGATGTATCTGGCAATGCACCATGGCGAATCCGTCACGATCCAGGAAGTAAGTGTGCGGTTTGCGGTCTCCAAGAATCATTTGGTCAAGATCTCGCACCAATTGACCAAGTCAGGATTGATCGAAAGCATACGCGGTCGCAATGGCGGCGTTCGCCTGGCAACCTCTCCAGCAAGCATCAGTGTAGAGGAGGCGTTGTTAGCGACCGAAGACAACTTTGATCTTGTCGAATGTTTCAGCGAGAATAATCACTGCGTCATTACTGATGTATGCAAATTGAGCGGGGTTCTGGATGAAGCCCGTGAAGCATTTTTTGGTGTTCTACGGCAAGTCACGCTGGCTGACCTCGTGAGAAGCAAAAAGACACTTGAGAGGACCTTGATGCCGTTACCTCGCAAGTCAACCGTCAAGTTTTATCCTCAACCCACCGGTTCGGCAAGGAAAAGTGCCAAGTGAATATATGGTTGCCTGCAAACGCATCACGCGAGATAAACTAGCTGCCGAGTCATGCTCTAAGATGGACTGCCATAATTGCCATGATACGAGCCATCGATAACAACCGTAACTCCAGAAAATATCACAACGCAATAAAGCCGGATCATGCAACAGTGAGTCGAATTTCAGCATCAAGCATCATTGATGTTTAATATAGTACCTCATGAATTATATATAGCCATGGAGCCTCATCATGAGAAAATTATTGGCAGGCATGTTGTTTTTGGCAGTGGCATACCCTGCTTCTGTATGGGCAGCGGGCAGCGATGAGTTGTGGGAAATGTCCACAAAGACGGATATGCCGGGTATGCCCATGCCAGAAGTGACTCAGAAAGTCTGCTTGGTTGGTGGCGAAGCATACAAACCGGGGAAGGTACCGCACCAAAAGAATTGCAAAATGACCGATATCGTGGTGTCCGGAGACAAAACCACCTGGAAAATACACTGTCCCGGCAGGGAAGCAATGAATGGCAGCGGAGAGGTAACCCGTACTGCAAACACCATGAAAGGCACGATGAAATTGTCCTCGAAGAATATACAAATGACCCAGGTCTTTTCCGGCAAGCGTATTGGAATCTGCCAGGCTAAATAGCAATCAGTCTGATAAATAACACTACTCTCCCATACCACCCATCGAGATTCAAAACCTTGAGTAAACTGTACGACATTGCCCACGGTAGAATAACAAACGGTGTCTCATTCAAATTTATGAAGTTGTCGTGACTGTTTGAGCAGACATGCAACCGTAGACCGGTTGATGAGCCGAGCCAGCATTCGTCGATGATAACTGGCTTCAATATTTTGCGCACAAGTGTACACAATGTCATTCCCTGCTATTCACTGTCGCAGCATTGCGCTATGGTAAATTGGTTCCCATGCCTTAAATTTCTCAACAGTGTGACTCCCGCCGAATTACAGGCGGAATAGTGGCTAATGGAAGCCTTGTGAGCTGCTTGCGTACAACCAGAAGATCCTGTTTTTAACCATATATTTCAATCCGATAATAAATATGTTGCAATTCGACGTAAAATATGTATCATCTACACATGTATAAAGCATGCATGTTTGACAAATTGCTGCTTATGCATGTTATTTTGATGTTCAGTAATTACTACAATAGACAACAAAGATCGACGAAAGCGAAGTATTGTTAACATAACTTTGGGAGGATTTGATCATGAATATTAACAAATTACTTGCAGCATTGTCCGTCATGGCAGCACTCCCGCTGGCCATGCACAATGCCTATGGTGGGGCAGAGGACGCGATACATCACGATGCGATTCCGAATGCGCCTCAGATTACAGAGGCAGAATTTGCCAAGGGCACCAAGATTTTTTTCCAGCGTTGCGCAGGTTGCCATGGTGTGTTGCGCAAAGGAGCGACCGGAAAACCCTTGACGCCGAACCTTACGATTGATAAAGGTACCGACTACTTGAAGACGTTTATCGCCTTTGGTTCACCTGGCGGCATGCCGAATTTCGGGTCCAGCGGCGAATTGACCGATGCAGAAGTCGATCTGATGGCACGCTACATACAGCAAACGCCAGTGGCACCTCCTGAAATGGGCATGAAGGACATCGAAGCATCATGGAAGCTTATTGTTCCAGTGAAGGATCGCCCGACAAGACAAATGAACAAACTTAATCTTGGCAATTTGTTTTCCGTGACGCTGCGCGATGCGGGCAAGGTTGCGTTGATAGATGGCGATTCCAAAAAAATCGTAACAACCCTCAATACCGGCTACGCAGTTCATATATCCCGGATATCAGCTTCTGGCCGCTACCTATATGTTACCGGCCGCGATGCAACCCTAAGCCTGATAGATCTGTGGATGCCGACACCATCAGTCGTAGCTGAAGTCAAGACCGGTGTCGAAGCACGTTCGATCGAAACCTCCAAGTTCAAGGGCTGGGAAGACAAGTATGCGATCTCAGGCACCTACTGGCCACCACAGTTCGTGATCCATGAGGGCGACACATTGAAGCCGTTAAAGATCGTTGTGACCAGCGGCATCGCCTCCGAGACCGGTGACTATGTCAAGGAAGCACGTGTAGCGGCTATCGTGGCATCGCACTACAAGCCCGAGTTCATGGTTAACGTGAAAGAAACGGGAAAAGTGGTAATTGTTGACTACTCTGACTTGCATAACCTGAAAACAACCACGATCGACACTCCTCGCTTCCTGCATGATGGCGGCTTCGAGTCGACCAAACGCTACTTCATGGATGCCGCCAATGCATCCAACAAGATCGCCGTGATCGACATCAAGGAAAACAAGTTGGCAGCCGTCATTGATGTGGGCAAAACTCCGCATCCCGGCCGTGGCGCAAACTTTATTGATCCGAAGTACGGGCCGGTGTGGGCAACCAGCCACTTGGGCGACGATACCATCGCTGTAATTGGTACTGATCCGATAAAGAACAAGAAAAATGCATGGAAAATGGTGCGTCAGATTCCAGGACATGGCAGTGGATCGTTGTTCATCAAGACCCATCCAAAGTCAAAGAACCTTTGGGTTGACGCACCGCTCAACGGGGATGCCAAGATCAGCCAGTCGATCGGCGTGCTTGACATCAATAACCTGGAAAAAGGAGTCACCGTATTGCCGATCGCAGAGTGGGCCAACCTTGGCGAAGGTGCAAAGCGCGTCGTCCAACCTGAATACAACAAGGCAGGCGACGAAGTATGGTTTGCGGTCTGGAGTGCATCCAACCTGAAATCAGCCATCGTTGTGGTTGACGACAAGACCCGCAAGTTGAAAACAGTAATTACTGATGACAGGCTGGTTACCCCAACCGGGCACTTCAACGTCAACAATACGATGCACGACGTCTACTAGAGAGCTATCAGTACACCGTCAACGTTATCAAGGGCGGGTTGATCCCGCCCTTTCTTATTGAGTCTGTTTTATTGAAGCATTGATTGTGTTTCGCTCGCCAGCGCTCCCGGCTACGGACAAGCATCGCAAATAAAACTATAATTCGCCTGAAAACCGCTTATTTCAGTAATACAACTATAAATTCGGAGGCTATTCCAATGAGCACTTTTTCGAACATTGGGCGGTTGACTGTTGCCTTGTGTTGCATTTTAGGTTTGATACACATTGCGTACGCGGCTGAAGACAATGATTCCGAGGATCTGGTCCTGGTAATAACCACGCCAACCAGAACGAACATTTCGATCTCCGATGCCCCGGCTGCCGTGACTGTGGTGACCGCCAAGGAAATCAAGGCAAAGAATACTTCGCGGCTGGGCGATGTGCTCGATCAGGTGCCAAGCCTGTATTTGCGCGGCGGAGCTCTGGGCCAATCGCAGGGCACTATCGGAACCAGCGGCATGTCTCTGCGTGGTGTGGATCAGAACAAAACGCTCGTGCTGCTCGACGGACAACCGATACAGGATGCCAGTTCGGGCAAAGTGGAATGGCGGGTCCCGTTCGTCGAAGACATCTCCAGAATCGAAGTTGTGCCCGGCGCATTTTCATCCCTGTACGGCAGCAATGCCATCGGTGGCGTCATCAACATCATCACCAAAAAACCGGACAGGCATGAGTTTTCTGCCAAGATAAAAAAAGGCTGGGGCGATGCCAGCGGCGAGGATGCCAGTATTTATATCAGAGAAAAATTGGATAATGGACTGGGTATCGCTGCAGGACTGGGCTATCAGGACCGGGATAGCTATGTGAATGATTTTGTCACCAAAGCATCTTCTTGCCCCCCTCCTCCTGCAGCCTGCACACCACTGACACCTGTCACCGGGTGGCAGGCCATTACCACTCGTGAAGGTGCGCCTGTATATCTAATAGGTGATCTGGGAACCGTTCCCTGGAATGCGGCCAATGCAACTGCGAAGCTTTCTTATGACCTGAATGAAACTGACAAGATCTATACCGGGATCAATTATCAGCAAACCAACCTGTACTATACTCAATTCAATACCTACCTCAGGGATGCAGCTACAGGCGCCCCGATTTCAAGCGGATTGCTTGATATTAACGGGCAACCAGTCAACTTGACGAATTTTGATTTTACGCTGTGGTCTTCTTTGCCACTGCATGAGTCCGCAACCAGATATTTTGTTGGCTATGACGGCAGAATAGGCAATGACTATAAGCTGAAGATTGACTTGGCCAAGATCAGGCGCAAATACAGTTTTACTTTCCCAAGCCCAACAGCTACTTGGGACAGTGGCCCGGGAAGCCTTTATGATACGCCGAACGCGGGACTTGACGGTTCAGCCCAGTTGAGTTTTCCGGTTGGCTCACGGCAGGTTCTGGTGACCGGGTTGGCATTGCATGATGATTCCGTGAATCAGAAGATATACTCGCTTTCGGACTGGCGTAATCCCGAGACAAAAACCGGCGTGGGCAATTACTACAATGGCGACTCAACAATAACTTCTATTTTTGCACAGGACGAAATCAGCGCAGCAGATTCACTCACGGTTTACCTCGGTGGACGGCTGGATAATTGGAAAACAAGCGGTGATAGTTTGAATAACTCTGCCACACCGCCCTACACACTTTATCCTACACGCAGCGCTACTGCATTTAGCCCCAAGCTGTCTGTGGTATATAAGCCAACCGAGGCTGCAACACTGCGCGCTTCTTTCGGCAGATCGTTCCGTGCTCCAGCCAATCAGGATCTGTATACATCATCGACCAGCAGGGGACGTACGACCATGGGAGACCCAAATCTTCAGCCCGAGCGAGGCAGTACATGGGAGGTGGGTAGTGAGTTTAGAATCACCGAAAACACCAAGGTCACGGCTACCTATTATGAAACTCAACTCAGCAATCTGATCTACCTGCAACAGGTTTCTCCCACGCTGTCGCTGCGTATCAACGCGGGAAAGGCCCGGATACGCGGGATAGAGTTGGGTGCCAGCAACAGACTGACAAACTGGCTGGATCTTGATGCAAACTATGCCTATATAGATTCGGTCATGCTCGAAAACGCCACCGATCCCGGGAGTGTGGGCAAGCAATTGACCGATTCACCGAAGAACATCGCCGGTGTCGGCCTGACTGCAAAGCTCGGTGCATGGTCTGGCTCGCTGAGCGCACGTTATGTCAGCCACATTTTCTGGACTGCAAAAAACACCGACGTGGTAGAAGGCGTTCCGGGCAGCTACGACGCCCATACCATGGTAAACGCCAAGCTCGGGTATGAGTTTGCCAAAGGTGTGAAGGGCAGCATAGCCATCAACAATCTGTTTAACACCAAAGCATATTCGTACTTCCTGCTGCCGGGCAGGAATGCGACGGCTGAAATGAATTTTTCATTCTGAATACCGTGCCGAGCATATCTTGCCCTGGGCAGATCCTTGCAGCGATTCTTCTGCTCGCCTTTCCCCATGCGACCATTGCGGCTTCGCTCGTTGAAAAATATTTGCCTTGGACACCCTATTATTTCAGCGATTTCGACCCCGTACAGCGGCCCTGGCAACCGGGACAGAATTTGAACATCGAGGAAGTATTCAAGAATTACCAATACTTCGAGATCGTCTTCGATCAGGATGGCAAGGAAATTACCGTCAATCACTACCTGCGCGGCAGCAAACAGAGTAGCGAAAAATATCTGGTATTACCGGATAATTCATTACAAAAAAAATAAGCAATTGTGTTGAATGGGGACGTTTCAAGCGGCCGGAATATCGAATCGGGAGCGGCTGAAAATGCGGGTGTCTTTCCCGAACCCACATTCTCGCCTAATGTTCCTTGCCGTCGACTCGTGGCTGGAAAAGAAAAGGAATATAACGGCATGCGAGCAGCGCAAAACACATCAACCAGCATAATGCCGCCAGGTATATCCAGTATCCGTATGCTGCGGAATATAGTTGCGGCGCGATAACACGCAAAACAAAGGCCAGCATCATGAGCCACAGGGCGAACTTGTCAGGCGTGTCAAACACCACATTTCTGCCGGTATGGCCCTTCGCAATCCTGATCAGCATGGCGGGAATGATCAACCCCATCACGCCGAAGGTAAAGAAATGGATGGAAACGGATATCGGCCATTCTGGATGGACGGCCTGCCTGAGGAATTCAATCATCAGCTGTGAAACCAGTGCCAAGTAACCCAGATACATGATGCCGATGTCGATCCGCCGCATCGCAAGTTGCGGTTTCCAGTAAATGAAACGGCCTGCCAACAGAATCGCGAGCAGCAGCGCGATCCAGGCCGACAGTTGCAGCGGCATCAAGTCTGCAAACACCAACAGCATCCCGAGTATCTTGATCGTCTTGTTCAGTAGCAGACTGTTCGGGATCGAAACCTGAAAAGCACTCTTCATGAATTGGGACAGGGTTCGCTCCAGCATTAACAGAAAGGCCATCCTGAACAGCCCCACAGACATGCTCCAGCCGACCTGGTAGTAATCGTGGCTCAGCATCAGGTTCTTTGCTATCAGAAAGACCGGAAGTATCAGCAAAAAGAAGTAATTGTCGCCGTACGAATCGTGCTTGCGGTTGTAAATCAGCGTCTTCATCAACATAACGACGATAGCTGCGATGAACAAATTGCTGGATATCAGGAACAATCGCGGTGGCCAGACTCCCTGGAACCACATTCCCGCCCTTTCGAACAGCCATGACGCCGCAAGGAACATCAACGCATGACCGGAGTAGCCGCGCACATGAACCCAGTTCTTGGTTGCGGTCAGCAGGAAGCCCCCAAGAACCGCCCAACCGAAGCCAAAGAACATTTCATGGGCGTGCCACTGCACCATCGAAAATGTTGTTTTCGGAGCAGTAACCGCCCCTGCATACATCAACGCCCACGCAACCGGTAGACTCAAGCCAGATAGTATCGCCAGCGTAAAGAACGGTCGAAAACCGACCAACCACAGCGAATGTGCTGGAAGGTAAATTTTATTATCCATGTGCCGATTCTCTCGCACTCGTTACAGCAAACATTCGAGCACCGGAAATAGCTCACGCTCCTCGAACCGGACATGGGCCGCCAGGCATTTACCAAAGTTATCCAATGCACAGGCATCATTCAGCCGCAGGGCATTTAGCAGCCCGCGCAATTGTTGATGGTCTGCCATGGTGATCTTGGCCAGAAACTGCGATTCCTCGCTGCGCAACAGAGGCAATAACGTTACTTCCTCAATCTTGAAGTGTGGTTCCAACTCGCTTGCAAACGCGCGAATTGCACGCTGGCAGGCCAAACTCACCTGAGCTTCATCGCCGGATTGTGCGGCGTGCACACAGGATTTAGCCAAGGCAAGTGCGGTGTGGTGCTCTCGCGACAGCGGTTGCAGGATGTCACTTCGTTTCATGTATCATTCAAACCCGCTAGATGAACTAGGAATCTGGATCATTGCCATCCGTGCATCTTTTATTTGCGAGTAAAGTTGATGGCGATTTGTCCGGGTTCATGTGAGACATAATTGATTACGATGCTTTCACCGTAACGGTTGGTGAGTTGGGCCAGCAAAGGCAATGGGTCATGGTCATTGACGAATGCCATTGTTTCACCGGGATTCAGCGCGTCCAATGCGCCAAAGATTGCGGCATGGCGAAAGCGCTTTGCTACACCTCGCGCATCGAAAGGATAATGCAGGTCGAATGAAATGTTGTTGGAACATGTATGCGTCATCTTTATTGTCTCGTTAAGAATGTTTACAAAATACCGCAGGAGTACCAGTTACGCACATTATACATGTATTAATTATACATGTTATGTTGTATAATGCCAGTTCCTTCGAATTTCCGCCCGGGTACTGCAGGAATTTGGCAATGAACCGCTTAGCGAGGATACTGATATGCAGACCATTTCCGAATTCATGAAAGAATGCCACCATTCCTGCGACAAGGATTTTGCCGTTGCCGAACGGGCGGTTCTGGACCACAACTGGGAAATGGCAGAAACTGCGTTTAACAAATTCCGCTCTGACATGGCAGGTCACTTTCATATTGAGGAAGACATGCTTTTCCCGGCGCTGATATCTGCCGGCGGCCCTGACGGTCCAGTACATGTAATGTGTATGGAACACGCACAAATGAATGAGCTTATCGAACAAATGACAGGTGCATTGGTTCAACGGGATAAACAAGGATATGCAGGGCTGTCGGAAACCCTGCTAATTGTCATGCAACAGCACAACCTCAAGGAAGAACAGATGCTCTACCCCATTGCCGATCACTTCCTGGCAACACAGCGGGAGGCACTGCTTGATAGCTTCAGAACGGCTTGAGCATCGTGTGTGCAAACCTGGCTCATGAACTGGATGTGCGCGGGTTGCCGCCACCCGAGCCTTTCGAACTGATCGTTAACGCATTGCAGACTCTTCCCGCCGGAAAATATTTGCATGTACGTATCCATCGCGAACCCTATCCGCTATACGGGTTTTTGCGCGACGCTGGTTATGTCTGGCAGACCACCGGGTTGAAAGATGGCAGCTTTTCCATTCGCATCAGCCACGGCCAATGAAAACCATCCCGCTCAATACCCAGCAGGCACCGCCAATTTCCGTACCGCTGCGTTTCTTCGTTTCCGCCCCGTTGTTTCTGCTGTTGGCTGCACTGCTGTTGTCGTCCGGTTCGGACAACCCTTTTTCCAATATTCATTCACCAGAGATGCTTGCTGCAACACATTGCATCACCCTGGGTTTCATGGCGATGGTCATGCTGGGTGCAATGCAGCAAATCCTGCCGGTGGTGGTGGTTAGCCCTATGCCAGCCTCCCGGCTGACTGCATGGCTGACCTTCCTGCCGCTTTTATCCGGCGCACTGCTTTTGCCGGCCGGTTTCAAGCTGGGCAATCCGATATTGCTCGATCTCGCATGGCCGTTATTGGGACTGGCTTTTACTACATTCATCAGTGGCAGCCTGATCAGTCTGTTGAACTCCCCGGTACACAATTCAACAAAAACATCGATACTGCTGTCCATCATCGCACTCGGTGGAGCAATTGCAATAGGTATATTGCTGGCGCACGGCTTTGCAAGCGGTTCACTGCTGCCCTACAACAAATTGGCAACAGCCCATGTCAATATGTCGTTGGGCGGGTGGGTATTGCTGCTGATCATCGGTGTGTCCTATCAGGTAGTACCGATGTTCCAGCTCACACCCAACTATCCTGAATGGCTAGCCAGCAATTTAACGCCTGCCATATTTATCGTACTGCTGTTGAATTTGCTTTCTCTCTTGTCCGAATTCAGACCGCCCTGGGTGATAATCGCTGCACATGGTATGTTCTGGCTTTTGGCGGGTTGTTTTGCCGTGGCCACATTAGCATTGCAATACAAGCGTCGTCGTCGCATCGCGGATGCCACCTTGAGCTTTTTCCGGTTGGGTATGATGGCATTGTTGTGTGCTGCAATGCTCGAGTTGGCAACTCTATTTTTTCCTGACATTGATCGATTCGTCGCACTATCCGCTGTTTTATTTATTTTCGGTTTTGCCATGTCGGTTATCAATGGCATGCTTTACAAAATCGTTCCCTTTCTGGTGTGGTTTCATTTGTTTCGCGGCGGAGTCAAACGCGGTGTTCCTAACATGAAGGAGATCATTCCTGAGCGTTGGATGTGGCGGCATTTGTGGCTGCATCGTGGAACTTTGCTTGCAGCATTGTTCGCGCCCTGGTGGTATGCGGCAGCATGGCTGGTCTCGCTTGGTTTGCTGCTGCAAGGCATGCTGCTTGGTTACGCGCTCACTACATCGATCTCGGTGTATCGGCAAACACTTAGACGCCTTGAGGAGATTTGATCATGGGTTTCCTTTTGCTCAAAGGACTGCATATCACCTGTGCCATCGCCAGCTACATACTGTTCTTGCTGCGTGGTATCTGGAGTTTCAGGGGTTCGCCGATCATGCGTCAGCGCTGGATCAAAATCGTGCCACATGCCGTGGATACCCTGTTACTATTGGCTGCCATAGCACTGGCTTTCGCCATACACCAATATCCATTTGCGGATACATGGCTGACTGCAAAAATTGCCGGGGTTTTACTGTATATAGGGCTGGGATTTGTAGCGCTGAAATATGGCAAGACCAGAATCATACGGATTGCCGCCTGGCTGGCTGCCCAGACAGTGTTCGCCTATATTATCCTTGTAGCGATCTACCACAATGCCTTGCCATTCGGCAATTAAGGGCACAAATATTTGATTTGAATTTATTGAAGCCCGGCTGGCGGGGAAACCATGATCGAAAGACGGTGATCAACCACTACCTGTTTACAACAGGAAATTCTGGCCCCGTCTATCAAACAAACCAGCGCCACCCGACCGTAAATCGAGTGGCGCAGCAAGCTGAATCAACCGCCTATGGAACAACTGAATCAATGACTATATTCAGGCCTTTGGTACCTGGCTTTATCGCTGCCGACTTTCCCTCCAGATCGCCTGGCTGCGCCCTACCCCCCTGGCCAGATTTGGATACACGCGCCACCACGACCACCTGATCAAATCCCGACAACTTCATTTCCGGCCTCATCGCCATACTGTCATCAAGCGTGAATTCCATCGGCAAATCTTTCACCTGCTTGCGGAACACGGCCAGGGGCATTGGCGGGCCCTGAGCTGCGCGCGCAAGGATGAACACAGTATCATCCGGTGATGCCTTTCCAGCCAATGCCTTGCTCAACGTCACCTTGCCGGTGACAGCCGCTGCCGGGTTGGCCGCTGCCTGCTGGGGTGCCTCCTCAAACGGCAGTTTAGCCAGTTTTTGCTTGCCTCCAGGCTGTGCTGCCAGCAGATCACGCGCACGCTGGATGCTGACCTTGAACTGCTGAGCATCCCTTGAACCCGGCTGCAGAAATCCGTAAAGCTTCTGCCAGTTAGTCAGCGCCATCGCATAGTCTCCGCGCTCCATACCGACCGAACCGGTCAGCGCGAGTGCGGTGATGTTGTTTGGATCGAGCTCCAGGGCCTGCTCAAGCATTTTTGCCACTTCCGGGCTTTGCAGGGTTCTGCCATGTGCCATTGCATATACGTCTGCATAGTTAGCCCAAAGTTGAGCCTCGTCCGGCACCAGCCTGACAAGTTGCTCGTATGCCTTGGCACCTTCTTCGTAGCGTTTCATCTCGATGTATGAGCGAGCCAGCATGAACCATCCGTTCGGATTCTCCGGATTGTCCTGCAATTCGCTTGCCAGTTCCTGCAATCCTTCCTCTGTACGGATAATGCCGTCACCCGCCGCAGCACTTTGTTCCTGGGGCGAAAGCATCGCCTTGGTGTTGCCCAGTTTCATGTAGACCGGAACCGTGAACAGGGGCAGCAAGACCGCTATCACGATAGCCAGTACTTTGGCTGGATTGCGCTGCGCCTTCTTTACAGGCTGCTCGGATGTTTTCACCTCTTCAAGCAAGCGGGCCTGTAATTCACTCTTGCCCTGTTCGTATGCTTCCTGAGTCAACAGGCCGTTACGCAAATCGACTTCAAGCTCCTGCGACTGATCCCGCAATATCCCAAGGTTGGCAGCATCGCGCAACACATCGTTGTTGGAAGCAGATTTTCGCCACAGCGGCACCACGACAAATATGATTGCCACAAGCAGCATTGCCGCGCTGAGTATCCAGAATAATGTCATTTTTAGAAGTCTTTCGAGGTGTTTAGCAGATCGGCTGCGCGTTTCACATCTTCATCGGAAAGATGCGGTTCAGGAATCCTGCTTTTGCGTTTGCGCAGTTGAAATACCAAACCGATCAATCCAACCAGCAATAGTGCGAACGGACCGTACCAAAGCAATAAAGTGTAGCTTTTCACCGGCGGATCAAACAGCACATAATCGCCGTAGCGGGAGACCAGATAATCGATGATCTCCTGGTCGCTCATTCCCTTCAGCATTTGTTCGCGTACTTCCTGGCGCAAATCGTTGGCAAGTTCTGAACGGGAACTCGCCAGTGATTCATTTTGACACACCAGACAGCGCAGGTTCTCAGCCAGTCCTATCATGCGCTTTTCCAGCACCGGATCTTCTGCCAGGTCCTTTGCTACACCTGCGTAGGCAAAGACCGGCAACAGACAAAACAACAGCATCAATATTTTTTTCATTTCGCTTTTAACTCCGCAACCAATGGAAGTATCTTTTCGTGCAGGCTTAGCTGTGTTACCGGCCCGATCTGTTTGTAACGAATCACACCTTCCTTGTCGATCACATAGGTTTCCGGCACACCATACACGCCGTAATCGATACCGATGCGCCCATCAGTGTCGGATGCACTGATCACATATGGGTTGCCGCCTTCCCGGAGCCATTCCATGCCAGCTTCGCGTTTATCCTTGTAGTCCAGACCATAGATTGGCACTATGTTCTGGCGAGACAGGGCCATCAGTACCGGATGCTCCACCCTGCATGAAACACACCACGAAGCCCAAACGTTCAGCAACCATACCTGGCCCTTCATATCCTGCGGGGAAAATTGCTTGGTAGGATCGTGCAGTTGCGCAAGTTTGAAGTCCGGGGCAGGTTTCCCTATCAGAGGCGAAGGGACTTCACGCGGATTCAGGTGCAAACCGACATACAAGAAACCTGCCAGAACCACAAATATCACGAACGGCCAGATGAATCTGATCATGATGCCTTGCCCTCCGAGGTCAAACCACCGACCGCGGGTATGCCCTTCTCGCCTGCAATTTGTGTCTTCTTGCTTTTGATGCGGTAACGGCGATCACTGATGGCCAATACCCCGCCCAGCGCCATCAGCACGCAGCCTGCCCAGATCCAATCCACGAACGGTTTGTAGTAAACGCGGACTGCCCAGGCCGTGCGAGTGCCGGGTATCTGTTCACCCAGCGATACATAAAGGTCACGGAAAAAACCGGTATCGATTGCAGCTTCAGTCATTGGCATGCCGGAAGCATTGTAACGGCGCTTTTGCGGAAACAACTCGGTTACCAGTTTTCCATTCCTGCTAACCGTTACGCGCGCTTCGGCCGCCACATAGTTTGGCCCCTGGATCTCGCGAACACCGTCAAAACGGAAGACATATCCGCTGGCGTCTACCGTGTCGCCGATGTCCATGCGCACGTCCCGCTCGGTTGCGTAGCCTTTCACCACGGTCACGCCGATAATGAAAATAGCTATGCCAAGATGCGCCAGCTGCATGCCGTAATAGCTCAAACTTTGACCGCGAACGCGCTGCATGAATGAACCATGCCCCGACCACCGCTGCCGCAAACTGACCGCCAGCGATGCAATGACCCAAAAGGCCAGCAACAAACCAAATGACTTGAGCGGAGACCAGTTTCCAATCACCATCGGCACCAGCACAGCAAGGATGACAGCAGCAACCGTTCCCCAGCGCAGTTTATTGGAAAGCTCCTGAACGCTGGATTGTTTCCAGCGTGCCAATGCCCCCAACCCCATCATGAATACCGCCAGCGCCATCAACGGAACGAAAACCGCTTCGAAATATGGTGGGCCAACCGAAAGCTTGCCCATGCCAAGCGCATCCATGAACAGAGGATAAAGCGTTCCGATGAACACCGAGGCGGCAGCAACCGACAGCAGCACGTTATTCGACAGCAACATCGATTCGCGCGATACGAACTCGAACTTGCCGCCCAGGCCCACTTTAGGGGCGCGCCATGCAAACAGCAGCAGCGACGCACCGATCACGACAGTCAGAAAAGCCAGGATAAAAATACCGCGCTTCGGGTCGGTCGCAAACGAATGCACCGATGTCAGAACTCCTGAACGCACCATGAAGGTTCCCAGCAGACTAAGGGAGAATGCGGCTATCGCCAGCAAAATCGTCCAGCTTTTGAACGCACCGCGCTTTTCGGTGACAGCCAGGGAATGGATCAAGGCCGTGCCCACCAGCCAGGGCATAAAGGATGCATTTTCCACCGGATCCCAGAACCACCAGCCGCCCCAGCCGAGTTCATAATAAGCCCACCAACTTCCCAGCATGATACCGGTGGTCAGGAACACCCAGGCTACCGTGGTCCATGGGCGAGACCAGCGTGCCCAGGCAGCATCAAGCTTGCCTCCCAGCAAGGCGGCGATGGCAAATGCAAATGCAACCGAAAATCCCACATAACCCATGTACAGCATAGGTGGGTGAATAACCAAGCCCGGATCCTGAAGCAAAGGGTTCAACTCATTCCCATCGAGTGCGGCGGGAATAAGGCGGTCGAACGGATTCGAGGTCAACAGCATGAACAGCAGGAAACCTACCGCGATCAGTCCCATCACCCCCAATACGCGCGCGACCATTTCGTCGGGAAGGTGTCTACTGAATGTGGCAACCGCGGCGGTCCAGATAGCCAGTATGGCCACCCAGAGCAATAACGAACCTTCGTGCCCGCCCCAAATCGCTGCAAAGCGATATTGCAACGGCAATCCGGAGTTGGAGTGTTGCGAGACGTACAGCACGGAAAAATCATTATTGAGAAAGGCATTCGCCAGTACCGCAAAAGCCAGCGCCACGAAAACCAGCAATCCAAATGACAACGGGCGGGCGACGCCCATCAACACAGGATTATTGCGTGCAGCTCCGGCTATCGGCAGCACGCCCAGAGTGATCGCCAGAAACAGCGAGATAATCAACGAAAAATGACCAAGTTCTGGAATCATGTCATGCCTCTCAGATCGAACAATTATTTGACAACGGGAACCGCCGGCTCAGCAGCTTTAATAGCGGCTTTTGCAGCTTCAGCTTGCTTCATGGCATCGGCCGCCTCGGGCGGCATGTAATTTTCATCGTGTTTGGCCAAGACCTCTTCGGCCCGCATCAGGCCATCTGCCTCCACTCTGCCTTGTGCAACCACGCCCTTGCCTTCCTTGAACAGGTCAGGAAGTATGCCTTTATACACAACCGGGATACTTCTGTGTGTATCGGTGATCACGAAATTCACCGTCAGACCGTCTTTTTCGCGCTTTATGCTGCCCTCCTCGACCAGACCGCCGATACGGAAACTACGGCCGTGCGGAGCTTCATTATTGAAGACCTGGGTCGGGGTAAAATACAGATTGACATTACCCCTCAGTGCATACAGCACCAAACCAACCGCCATTGAAACTGCAACTATGCCGACAGCGATAAACACAAATCTCTTCTGGCGTGGCTTCATATCTCCTCATCTCCCGCATTGCGCAACAGGCGTACCTGCTGCAAGGTGATCTTTCTCTTGTGCATGACCATTGCGATCTCGATCGCGAAAATAAGCAGTGCAACGGCATAAGAACCCAGCCAAACATAAGCGAGCGTATTTTCCCTCATCCATATATCCAAATTCATGATTTCACCTCAGGCAAATCTGCAATCCAAGTGGTATTTCGTTCACGCTCCAGAATGATACTGCGCACTCGCGCCAACACGACAGCAATCGCATAAAACCAACAGGCAAATAGCATGGTAAACATTGCCTGCTGCATCGACACGTGCATCGAGGTGCCGGTGAACTTGATGGTCGAACCCTGATGCAGGGTATTCCACCATTTCACCGAGAAATAAATAATCGGAACGTTCACCGAACCGACTATGGCAAGCAATGCGGCGGCGCGGTCGGCGCGGCGGGGATCGTCTATCGAGGCATGCAGCGCGATGAAGCCAAGATAAAGGAACAGCAGTATCAATTCGGAAGTCAGGCGCGCATCCCACATCCACCATGCCCCCCACATCGGTTTTCCCCACAAAGCCCCGGTCCATAATGATATAAATGCAAACAAAGCCCCGGTGGGAGCCATCGCGGTGGCCATCATGGACGACAAACGTGTCTTGAATATCAGGCCAAGGGCCGCGTAGCCCGCCATGATCAGGTACAAAAACATCGAAAGGATGGAAGCGGGAACGTGAATGAAAATGATACGGTAAAACTCACCCTGAACAGCATCCACGGGCGCGACATAAAACCCGATATACAAGCCGACCGCAAACAATATCGCTGCGGAAACCGCAAACCAGGGAATCATCTTTCCAGCCAAGCCATAAAAGGTGGTGGGTGCTGAATATTTGAACCAGTTAATTGCCAATTATCACTCCATAGAGATTCGCAACGCCTGTGCCGTCACCCAAGGGGTGAAAACCAGGGCCAACACCAACAATGCACCAAGTAAAGACATATGTGACGCAATGTCCAACCCGCTTGATATTGCTTCCACCGCTCCTGTGCCAAAAATCAACACCGGTATGCACAGCGGCAACACCAACAGCGACAACAACACTCCGCCACCGCGCAGACCCAAAGTCAAAGCTGCGCCAATCGCACCGATCATGCTTAATATCGGAGTTCCCAACAACAGGCCGATGATCAGCACGCCAAGCGCCTGCACCGACATGTCAAACTGCAATCCCAACACCGGAGCCATCAGCACCAAAGGCAAGCCGGACACCATCCAATGCGCAGCCATCTTGCCAAGCACCAGCATGGACAAGGATTGCGGCGCCAGCATCATCTGCTCCAGTGTACCGTCCAGATAGTCTGCCGAGAACAATCTTCCCAGCGACAACATCGAGGACAGCAAAGCCGCCACCCATAACACGCCCGCCGCCATCTTGCGCAGCATCGCCATTTCCGGGCCGACACCCAAAGGAAACAGGCTGACCACCATTACGAAAAATATCAGCGTGGTAAGCACGTCCGCGCGGCGGCGCATCGCCAGCACCAGATCGCGCCGTATCACCAGCAACAGCAAACCCAGCATCGAAGTTTTCTTCATGTCCCCGTGACCTTCAATCAAGACAGGGACAAGCTGCGCATTTCTACCCCAGCCACTTGCAGCGGTTGATGAGTGGTAAATATCACCATCCCCTGCTGCCTCAAATGTTCCTCGATCAACTCCTGAATCAACGCCACGGCTCCGACATCGAGTGCCGTCAAAGGTTCATCCAGCACCCACAGCTTCGCATCGCTGACCAGCAGTCGCGCCAGCGCTACTCGACGTCGCTGTCCCTGCGACAGCACCTTGGTGGGCAGCTGCTCCCGGCCACGCAATCCCATGCGCCTCAAGGCAACAATAGCCTCTTTCTCGTCGAGCTCCACTCCCGAGAGACCGGCAGAAACCCGCAGGTTCTCGAGCGCGCTCAACTCGTCCTTGATCGCATTCAAATGACCGAGATACATCATCTCGGCATAATATTCCTCGTCCAGATCCCGGATGTTTTCGCCGCGCCAGATAATATCACCCTCATCGGGCATGATGAAGCCGCACAAAGTGCGCAGCAGGCTGGTTTTGCCGCTGCCATTCGCGCCCTGAACCTGCATGATTTGTCCAAAATCCAGCGAGAAGCTTAATTCGGAAAACAAACGATGATCACCGCGGCTACAAGCAAGATTGCTGATTTCCAGCATGAAGAAAACCTGAAATTGGACAATATTAGGAAGTATAGCCGATTGCATCAGATGGTGACAACGCCAATTACCGGATATTCCGGCCAATCCCTTACCAGTCTCTAGGCTGCAAGACACTGGTCGGGCTCGATACAACCAGCGTTGGACGGACGACTAAAGCATGATTACAACAACACCGGCCGATCCGGCAACTCGTTCTGCTTTACACCACTACTCGGATAATGGCTGACAAGGTGCCTTCCAACGCTGCGGATACCGGCTAGCACACCTTGCTCGAACTTACCGGCGCGAAACGCCTTCTCCATCTCAAGGCAGATATCCTCCCAAACAGCTTGTCCCAACCTGGCATGCACGCCGCGATCAGCGACGATCTCGACATCATGGTCCGCCAGCAACAGATAGATCAACACGCCATTGTTGGATTCGGTATCCCATACACGCAGTTCCGAAAACACCTCGATCGCCCGTTCCCGCGCGGTCCGGCCTGCCAGCAGCAGCCTCAGGTCCAGCGCGGGCTCGACCGCGAAGCGTATCTGTCCGGTGTGCATCGCTTCGTTTTCACGGATGGCATGCTCTATCGCATCCAGCGTGTGCGCAGGGAAAGCGTGCCGCACTGCCGCACGGCCACTGGATAAATGTCGCATCAATCGCATTAAATCCATGTCACCACCGCCCCGAGGCGCCGCCCCCGCCAAATCCGCCTCCACCCCCGCTGAAGCCTCCACCCCCACCGAAGCCACCGCCGCCAAACCCTCCTCCGCCATAGCCCCCGAATCCCCGTCCTCCGCCGCCCAGCAGCACGAACACGAAAGCCATCAAGCCGACCAGCAGCGCGATCACAAGCTGCGCAACAATGATCCACGCCAGCACCGCCAGCGCTCCGCCCATCAGCAACGCGGCGGGGAAACGCCCCAGCAGCGCGCGCAACATGCCTCCCACGACGACCACCAAGCCGAAGGCGATAAACAGTAGCGACTCTATGTCGTATTTCCCAGTCCCACCGAAGCGTTTGGGCGGTGGCAGCGGCTCGCCATTGATGACTTGTATCATTGCCGAGAGCCCGGACTCGATGCCTGCGTAAAAATCGCCGCGCTTGAAATAAGGAGCGATGATGTCGTCAGTTATACGATTCGCGATAATGTCGGGCAGCACACCCTCCAAGCCCAGTCCAACTTCAATGCGCAGCGCTCGGTCATCCTTGGCGATCAGCAGCAGCGCGCCGTCGTCCACGCCCTTGCGGCCAAGCTTCCACGCCTCGACCACGCGGATGCCGAATTGCTCGATAGCCTCCGGCTTGGTAGTCGGCACGATCAGTACCGCGAGTTGCGCGCCTTTCTTCGTTTCAAAATCTGCAAGGCGCGTTTCCAGAGCCTGAATCTGCCGAGTATCCAGCGTAGCGGTCAGATCGGTGACGCGACGGGTGAGCGGCGGAACCTTCACTTCATCCTGCGGCACCTCAGCCTGCGCCGCCCCGAACAGCAGCGGCGCAAGCAGAAACAGCTGCGCAAAGCTTTTCATTTACTTCTCTGCAGGAGAACCTTTGGGCACATCGAAACTGACTGTCGGAGGAGCCGCAATCGCTTTCTCGTTCTCCACCGTGAAGGTTGGCTTGACCTTGTAGCCAAACAGCATCGCGGTAAGGTTGGTGGGAAACTGACGTACAGTAATGTTGTATTCCTGCACCGCCTTGATATAGCGGTTGCGCGCCACGGCGATACGGTTCTCGGTACCTTCCAACTGCGCCTGCAGGTCACGGAAATTCTGGTCGGATTTCAATTGCGGGTAATTCTCCACGACCACCATCAGGCGGCTCAATGCGGAAGTCAGCTCGCCCTGCGCCGTCTGGAACCTGGCGAAGGCCTGCTCATCGTTGATCAACTCGGGCGTTGCCTGGATGCTGCCGACCTTGGCGCGCGCCTCGGTGACACCCAGCAGCACGGTCTGCTCCTGCGCTGCAAATCCCTTGACAGTATTGACCAGATTGGGAATCAGGTCGGCACGCCGCTGATACTGGTTGAGTACTTCTGCCCAGCCCGCCTTGATCTGCTCATCTGTTGTCTGAAAAGTGTTGTAGCCACAGCCGCTCAACAGCGCGGCAAGCAAGACCATCCAAAATTTACGCATGTTTGGCTCCTCAAAATTGAATGTTGAAAATATGCTCGCGGACTATAGCACCAAGAAACTGTTTTAAAAATGTAGCGAGCGGGAGTCAGGTGGGGAAGGCCGGAGCAGAATAACCGAAATGTATATTCAAATACATGAGGATTACGAGCACCGCCCTCACCCGCATCACGCCCGCGCAGCAATTTTTAAGTCAGTTTCTAAACTGCCTTACCTGCGGCATAGCCTGAAGCCCACGCCCACTGGAAGTTATAACCGCCGAGCTGCCCGGTGACGTCCACCACTTCGCCGATGAAATACAGGCCGGGGACCTCGATGCATTCCATGGTCTTAGACGACAGCGCGCGCGTATCGATACCGCCGCAAGTCACCTCGGCCTTGCTGTAACCAACCGTACCTGACGGTGTGACCTGCCAGTCGTGCAGATTTGCAGCGATTAATTTACGTTCTTTATCGTTATACTGATTGAGCGGTTTGTTCTCGATGTTCTTGTGCGCGGCGAGTTCGGCACACCACACTTCTGAAAAGCTTTTCGGGAACCATTGCGCCAGGTAATTGCTGAGCAATTTCTTGCTGCCCTTCTGTTCATTCAGCAGTGCAGCCACATCGAGATCCGGCAGCAAGTTGATTTGCAGCGGTTGGCCATGCCGCCAATAGGAAGATATCTGCAGTATCGCCGGGCCGCTCAAGCCGCGATGCGTCACCAGCATATTTTCCCTGAAAGATTGCTTGCCAAAACTCACCTCGACATCCAGCGATACGCCAGTCAGATCAGCATAGGGCTTCCAGTCGTCAGGTGCGAATGTCAGCGGCACCAGACCGGGCTTGAGCTTGGTGATCGGAATGCCGAATTGTTCGGCAACGTGATAACCGAACGGAGTCGCGCCGGTCTTGGGTATGGACAGTCCGCCGGTAGCGATCACCAGCGCGGCAGAGTTGAATTCTCCGCGTGAGGTTTCGACGTGGAACCTGCGCCCTTCCTTTTGTGCGTCAGCGTTTTCCGGTGATGGGTAATACAAGATTTCGCCAACTTCGCAACCCATGTATCGCTTGACGCCTGCAGCCTCACACTCGCCGCGCAGCATCGCGATCACGGCATCAGAATCGTCATCGCAGAACAATTGTCCGAGCGTCTTCTCATGGTAGCCGATGTTGTGCTTTTGCAGTAAAGCAATGAAATCCTGAGGTGTGTAGCGCGCCAGCGCGGAGCGGCAAAAGTCCGGGTTGGCCGAGATGAAGTTTTCCGGCCTTGTATTGATATTGGTGAAATTGCAATGTCCGCCGCCGGAGATGCGCATCTTCTCGGCAAGTTTCTTGGAATGTTCGAGCAACACTACGAAACGACCACGCTGCCCGGCTTGCATGGCGCACATCATGCCCGCGGCGCCGGAACCGATAACAATCACATCTGGTTTCATGTTCGTCAGAGGACGCTTGGCGCCAATAGTATTAAACAGTTGAGCAAAAAGAGCAGGCAGGCAGATCTGAGATGGCTGTCACCGCATTCGACGGCTCGACTGATCACCCCGCACCTTCCAGTTCCTTCCATAAGCATCCACCCTTGCTGGCATTGTCGATGTCGGCAAGCTGCTGCACATGCCCGGCAAGTTCTTCGGCATTGGCCTGCAATACGCGCAATCCGGGACGTGACCCATCGGAGTTTATCACCGTATGTTGACGTAACTTGGGCGCACGCTCATCTATCAGCAGACTTTCCTGGCCGCGCGTCATCGCGAAATATACTTCTGCCAGCAGTTCAGTATCCAGCAGCGCGCCGTGCAGGCTGCGATGCGCATTATCGATCGCATATCGTCCGCACAAGGCATCCAGACTGTTCTTCTTGCCCGGGTGCATTTCCCGGGCGATCTTGAGCGTATCCAGCACCGCATTTTGCAATGGCGGCTGCCCGATCAACTCCAGCTCGTTATTCAAAAAACCGATATCGAACGGCGCGTTGTGTATGATCAATTCCGCCCCTTCGATGAACTCCAGGAAGCTCGACGCTATGTCCGCAAACTTCGCCTCGTTTTGCAAACGCTCGTAGGTCAATCCGTGCACTGCAACCGCACCAGCCTCAATTTCGCGCTCGGGATTGAGATAGCGATGGAACCGGCGCAGCGATACCTTGCGCCCCTCCAGTTCGATCGCAGCCAGCTCGATGATACGATGCCCCTGTTTTGGATCCAGTCCGGTTGTTTCGGTATCCACCACGATCTTACGCATTGTTGTTCTCCTGCATGTGCCCGGCTAAAAGTTGTTCGGAGATCATTTCCACACCGCGGTTCGCCAATTCATCGGCGCGCTCGTTTTCGTCGTGTCCGGCGTGCCCCTTGACCCACACCCACTCGATCTGGTGTTGCGTGGCAAGCTCGTCCAGCCTGCGCCACAAGTCCTCGTTCTTCACTGGCTTCTTGTCAGCAGTCTTCCAGCCGCGCCGCTTCCAGTCGTGTATCCAGGTACTGATGCCCTGCTGCACATATTTTGAATCGGTGTGCAATCGCACATGGCAATGACGTTTCAATGCCTCAAGTGCCGCGATCGCGCCCATCAGTTCCATGCGGTTGTTGGTGGTGTGCGCTTCACCGCCGAACATCTCACGCTCTTTCCCATTGGTACGCAGCAATGCGCCCCATCCGCCTACACCGGGGTTGCCCTTGCATGCGCCATCGGTAAAAATTTCCACCACTTCCTTGCTCATTCGGATACCAGGTCTTAACCTGCTCTTCGTTTATCGGTATTGTTCCGTTGGGTGATTCTGTTGTTGACCTTGGGTGCGGCCGGCATCAGTTTACTCACCAGCCCCTCGTTCCATTTCGGCTTGATCAGGCGCATCCCGTGCACACGTTTCACCGCGTGCAGAAAATACACGCCGCCGCTCACCGCCCACCAACGATCGCCAGCCGCCTCTATAAAGGCAAACCTATCCAGCCACTTGGTTTGACGGAACGGCGGTGCATAGGCGGCAAAGCGGCCGGCCGCCACTTCAAGAGCCAGCAATGCCAACCAGTCCTTGAGGCGCGGCAACGCGATGAAATGACCATTCCAAGGGTAATCTTGTTTGTTCCCAAGCACGCGGCGCAGGCCCCACAAGCTGCGCGGATTGAAGCCACTGATGATCAGATTGCCTTCCGGCATCAGAACCCGAGCCACCTCGCGCAAAACCTGATGCGGGTGTTCGGAGAATTCGAGAACATGAGGCAGCACCACCAGATCGAGGCTGTCACTATCAAATGGCAATTCTGTGCAAATCGACCGCACGGTGTTTCCCGGCTGATTTCCTGCGCTGAAACGCAACGGCATACGACTGCTGCACAAAAAATCATAATCTGGCAATCCCAATTGCAGTGCATTGAAGCCAAAGATATCGCCCACGGTGCGGTCAAAAAATTGCTGTTCGCGGGACAGCACATAGCTGCCCTGGGGTGTGGCAAACCATTCACTCAAACCATGCCCGGATAAATTACAATTCGGCATCGCCACGTCCCGTTCTGTTGTATCCATGTTCAACATTACCGCAATCCCCGCGCTGCAAGACAATTACATCTGGGCCATACACGACGGCAGGAATACTGCCGTGGTCGATCCCGGTGAGGCCGCGCCGGTGCTGAAATTCCTGCGTAGTCACGGCCTGCGTCTGAACACAATCCTGTGCACCCACCGCCATGGAGATCACATCGGCGGCATCGCGGAATTGCGCGAAGTATACAACGTCCCGGTGTATGGACGGCGACATCCGAACAACCCGCACATCACCCATGACCTTGGTGAGGGCGACAGCCTCAGGCTAGACCCGTTAGCCATCGAGTTCAACATCCTCGAGACTCCAGGCCACCTTAACGACCACATTGCCTATCATGCATCTGAAACACTGTTTTGCGGTGATGTGCTGTTCGGTGGCGGTTGCGGCAGGAATTTCGAGGGTACCCTCGCGCAACTGCACCACTCGCTGCAACGCCTCGCGCAATTGCCCGATAGTACCCGCGTATATTGTGCACACGAATACACTGCTGCCAACCTGCGCTTCGCGCTGGCCTGCGAACCCGGCAATCCCGCCCTGCAACAGCGCGTCGCTGACACGCAGCAAATGCGCGCGGAGAACCAAATCACCCTGCCTTCTACCATTGCACTGGAAAAAGCCACCAACCCTTTCCTGCGCTGCACCCAACCGGAGATCATTCGCACTCTGCAGCAGCGGGGGCTGACCGACACCTCCGAACTCGGCGTCTTTACTGCCATGCGCGAATGGAAAAACCATTTTTGATTGCGGCAATAGCTGTTCTGGTTTATCCTGCGCGCCCTTCCGGAGAGGTGGATGAGCGGTTTAAGTCGCACGCCTGGAAAGCGTGTTCAGGGTAATACCCTGACGGGGGTTCGAATCCCCCCCTCTCCGCCAAAACAAAAAGCAGAACCCGCATAGTTAATCGCTTTGCGGGTTTTGTATTTATGGTAGTCTTAATTTCTAGTCTAATGCGCCAGAAGCGACCATGAAATTTCCTGAAAAGCTGGGTCCATTTGCCATAACTGTTTCCCTAGCCTTGCTTACAGTATTCATCTGCATGCAAAGGTACGCCGATTACGATCTTTGGTGGCACCTGAAGTTAAGCGAATATTTTTTTGAACAGCTGCAACTTCCATCGACCGATAGTTTTTCCTATGTTGCCTCGGGACAACAGCAGTTCACTGGAGAGTGGCTGGGGGATGCTGTCATTTACCTGGTCTTCATTTCCGGTGGTTTTCTCGGCCTTAATTTGTTCAAGGCCGTTATCTTATTGACAACGTTCTTCTTGCTTTATCTTCGCATGAGGGATGTTTCCAATGATACGAGAACAAATGCCGTAGCGGTTATTCTGACCCTGCTACTCGTTCTTTTTTCGGGTCGGTTTCATCTTTTCGTCCGACCTTATCTATTCAATCTGCCAATGGTGGCAGGATTCCTATATGTCCTTGGAAATAGGCACCGATATGATCGGCGGAAGTTGCTTGTTCTTCCGTTACTTATGATCTTATGGGTTAACTTGAGTGTTGGTGCAATCTTCGGGGTAATACTGATCTGCATTGCCATGTTTTCGGAGATCATTCAGCAACGATCTATCCGCCTACTCCCTATATTCCTGTTGACTGCCTTGGCCGCGCTGCTCAATCCGGAGACCTACCACTTTTACACATACGTACTATTTTGGGCGACTGATCCCGCCGGCGCATTGCTTGGAGAGAATCAACCGATTTCCCTTGATCTTCTTTTTGGAAGTGGATTTTGGTATACGATCTGGTTCCAAGTCCTGGCCGCCGGAAGCATTATCGGTTTCATTCACAAACGCGGCTGGAAAGATGTTTTTCAGATCAGCGTATTCTCCTTCTTTCTGTACGAAGCGTTTCGCCATATCCGATTGGTTGACATCTTTGGTCTGGCTGCGGCTCCGTACTTCTTTTCTCTGCTGCTTGCTATAACGAATAAGTTGCCTCGACTACCCTCCCAAAAGAGACTGGCCCTTCAATTCTCCGTTGCTATTTGTATCTTTTCACTTATCCCGTTGGCGGTTTTGAATAGCCGTGTTTACACCTTCGGGGTTGGACTAAAGGAGAGCGCTTTTCCCGAGGAGGCGATCCGATTCCTCGATGAACATAATATTCACGGTCGAATGTTCAATAGCTACGGATTCGGTGGATACATCATCTGGCGAGGTGGCGGAAGACAGGTTTTTATTGACGGACGTTATCCGCGGATCTACACATCTGAACAGTTTGGTGAATATAACCAGATGATAGAATCTGCCGAAGCATGGCAAGCCGGGGAACTGAAGTATGGTTTCGATTATGCCATCATTGAATACGATGTACAGAGCCAGAAATTTCCTCAGCATCTGCTCGATAATCCAGCTTGGGCAATCGTCTATTGGGACAACCAATCGATAGTCTTTGTCCGCCGTCTTCCCAAGTGGGCGGCCCTGATTGATGCACGGGAATACCGCGTTGCGCAGCCAAGATTCTTTGATTTCAGCTACCTCGACCGATTCCTTGATGAGGGGCGTGCCAAGGAGATCCTGTCCCTGCTCGACCGAGATGTCGCGCTAAATCCGAACAATCAATTCACCGCGCTGGCACGAATTTATTTGCTCTACAATCTCGGAATGGAATATTACGGATTGATCAGGGCTGAACTGGAGCGAATTATTCGAATCCCGCCGGATTTTGCAATGAAACATTCGGCCTTGGCCATAATTCTTTCGGCGACAAGGGAACCGGAAAAAGCTCGGCAGGAAGCACTCATTGCGTTGAGTATCGATCCGACAGACCTTGCCGCCCTGTCGTTGGCCAAGAATATGGGTATTGATGTGAAGAGTTCAAACAGTGCCAACTCCGGACACCCGTAAAGGACTGCGGGGGCATTCAAATAATTTGCGTGCAACCCCAAGGTTAGGCTGGTCGTAACTCGCGAGCACCTCCTCCATGCAAATAAAAAACCGCCCCTTCGGGCGGTTTTTGTTTATTGACGGTTGTTCAATGTGCCAGAGCGGATTTCACGCCCTTGAACTTGCCTTCTTCTCCGCGGTTTACCACATGGATCTCGCCGCCCATGTACTTGTGATTGCGGCATGCGTAATAAACAGTATCGGGTGTTGCGGCAGTAGGGGTGAATGTGACGATACCCTTATAGGTGAAATTTCCCTTGACGCCTTCGGTCAGCGTGGACGAACCCCAACCAATCGCCCTGGTGGCAAGATAAAAGTCATGCATGACGCCGGTTTCGACATCGAATGTATAGGTCTTCCCGCGTACCAGAACCAGCGAACCACCCTGCACCCCGTTAATGACAAAACCGGTATCAGTGCCTTTGCCATAATACGGGTGGGTCTTATCCTTGGTGGCCGATGTAACGGTAAAGTCAGCGGGCGTCGCTTGCACGGCATCATCCGCTGCGGCTTCCCCAAACACTGAAGTTGCACCACCCATGAGCAGCGCGAAAACGAAGAGCAATCTGCAGCATCCAAATTGGAATTTCATAACCAGTATCCTCATTCTGCAACGGTGTTGCATATATTGCCCGTCATCGATGCGTATTACAATAGCCAGCGACCACAACCCGATTTCACCGGAGTACACGATATGCCCGATCCTTCCGATCTGCCGATGTTGCGCGACAAGCTGCGCGCGTTTGCCGAGGCGCGCGACTGGGGCCAGTTCCATTCGCCGAAGAACCTGAGCATGGCGCTGATGGTGGAAGTCGCCGAACTGATGGAGCATTTTCAGTGGCTCACCGAAGCACAATCGAGCGATCTGGCCGCCGACAAGAAAGTGGTCGTTGCCGAAGAACTGGCCGACATTCTTTTGTATCTGGTGCGCCTCGCAGACAAGCTGGACGTGGACCTGAAGCAGGCAGCGCTCCACAAGCTGGAGAAAAACGCGGCGAAATATCCGGCAGAGCAGGTGCGTGGCAGCGCCAAGAAGTATTCAGAATATTGAAAAACTACCGATGAAACAACCAGCCATCTGATTTGGCTGGCGTCTTTTGGCAGCCTGGCGCGCGTGTCGGGTTACGCGATGAAGCCGCTAACCCCACCTACATGATCAGCCTTTGTCCGCAAAATTTTTCAGCACGCTGCAAGGATGCCTTGACAAGAGAACGTTCGTTCTTTACAGTGTAAGAACATTCGTTCTGTACCAGGGATTGCCATGACCGATTCTTCTGACTTCAACGCTTCCGATTCCAATACCTCCGGTGCCAATGTAAGGGACGGCGAGTATCTCGCCAAGCTCCAGGACTATTACGCCGACTGGAAAAACATCCCCTCCTACGCCAAGCTGTGCGAGGTGTTCGGCATCGCCTCAAAATCCTGGGTCAAGGCCGTGCTGACCCGCTTGAGCGCGGCCGGCTTCATCGAGCGCACCCCGGACGGAGCGTGGATCCCGACCCGTCAGTTCTTCGCGCGCCCATTGGCCGAATCCTCTGTTCAGGCAGGCATGCCGGTTTCGGTAACAGAGACCCAGGGTGAACATTTCGTCATCGACGAGATGCTGATCGACACGCCCTCCGAGACCACGCTGATCCCGGTCAGGGGCGATTCAATGATCGAAGCGGGCATCCATGACGGCGATGTCGCCGTGGTGGAAAAGCGCAACCTCGCCAATGTGGGTGACATCGTGGTAGCCATCGTCGACAACGAGTTCACGCTGAAAACACTGGACAAGGAAAAAGGCAAATACATTCTGCGCCCCGCCAACCAGGCCTATCCGGTGATCCGTCCGCAAGGCACGCTGGAGATTTTCGGGGTACTGGTCGGCTTGATCCGCAAGTACCGGAAGTGATCGTGATGCGAACCGCCATTCATCCGGGCCGCCCGGCTATTCACCTCAAAGCAGGCCGGCAGGTACGGCGTCCCCGCGGGTTGCTGTCCCTGACCCATCCCAACAAGGAAATGTTCCGCCGGCAGCGCGCGCTGCTGTGCCGCGCAGTGCCGGCCGGCTTTCCCTCGCCCGCCGATGATTATGTGGAACAGCGCATCAGCCTGGACGAACACCTGATCCAGCATCGCGAATCCACGTTCTTCATGCGCGTGTCGGGCGAATCCATGCGCGGGCTCGGCATCTTCGACGGCGATCTGCTGGTGGTGGATCGCGCCCTGCCTGTCGCGCACGGCTGCGTGGTGATCGCGGTGCTGGACGGCGAGTTCACCGTAAAGCAACTGCTGCACACTGCGAATGGACAGGTATTGCGCGCGGCACACCCTGCCTATCCCGACACGCTCATCAGGCCGGAACAGGATTTTTCCATTTGGGGGGTGGTGAACTGGAACATCCATAAGGTCTAGACCATGCGTGCCTTCGCGCTGGTGGATTGCAACAACTTCTACGTCTCCTGCGAACGGCTGTTCCAGCCCAGGCTGGAAGGCAGGCCGGTGGTGGTGCTCTCCAACAATGACGGCTGCGTGGTATCGCGCTCTCAGGAAGTCAAGGATCTCGGCCTCAGGATGGGCGTGCCGTGGTTCCAGGTGAAAGACTTCGCCAAGCGCCACGGCATCATCGCGCTGTCCTCCAACTACGCGCTGTATGCCGACATCTCCAACCGTGTGATGCGGCTGTTGTCCCAGTACTGTCCAGATCAGGAGATCTATTCGATCGACGAGTCCTTCCTCGATCTGACCGGGATCGCTGACCTTACCAACTATGCGCAAACAATACGCGGCACCATCAGGCAACGCGTCGGCATACCGGTGTGCATCGGTATCGCACCGAGCAAGACCCTGGCCAAGCTCGCCAACCATGTCGCGAAGAAGCAGAAGCAGTATCACGGCGTGTGCGATTTCAATGCGATGACGGCGCGCGTGCTGGACAATCTGCTCGCCAAGATCGAGGTCGGTGAAGTTTGGGGCGTGGGCAGGCGCAGCGCCGAACGCTTGCAGCAGATGGACATCAACACGGTGCTGGAGCTTAAATACAGCCCTGCCAAGCGCGTCCGCGCTGGATTCGGCGTGGTGATGGAACGCATCATCGCGGAGCTGAACGGCGAGGCCTGCATAGGACTGGACGAGATTGCCGCGCCGCGCCAGCAGATCATCTGCTCGCGTTCATTCGGAATGGCGGTCACACTACTGGAAGACCTGGAGCAGGCGGTCATCGCCTACACCAGCCGTGCCGCCGAAAAACTGCGAGACCAGCAATCGCTTGCGGGCGGTATCCAGGTCTATATCCGCACCAATCCGCACAAGGAAAGCGAACCGCAATACCAGCCAACCACGCTGCTGCCGCTGTTCGAGCCCACCGATGACACGCGCCTGTTGTGCCGCGCCGCACTGAGCGGACTACGGCAGATATACCGCAGCGGTTATTCATACCAGAAGGCCGGCGTGATGCTTACCGGGATCATCGCCGCCAGCGCAAGGCCACGCACGCTGTTCGAGGATGTCGCGGCACAGCAAAAATCCGCATCGCTGATGGCCGCGCTCGACCGGGTCAACCGCCGCATGGGCAGCGGAACGATGCAGTTGCTCGGCGAAGGAGTCAGGAAAGGCTGGGCCATGCGGCGCGGGAATATGTCGCAACGCTATACTACGGAGTGGGATGAACTCGCGGTAGCGCGATGAAATACTCGGCCCAAGTAATTAATATGGGCAACCGGACTCAAAGTATTGCAAGATTGTCTGCAAGCGTCCCTTGCAACAGGGATTCAGCATTAAGATGCAAACCGGTTCGGAATCTCATCAACCGATCATAATGCAATGGCTATGCTTTCAGAAAGAAGCCGTTGCAACCAATGGAAAGGAAATAACCGCAAAGGTAGATGCATAAGACAGATCGCAAAATGATGGCCGCAAGAACCATGAGATGGAGTTGCATAATCCTGAAACAGGGACAAGCCAACTATCCAGCAACGTTATGCTACGCCAGAAGACAAGATTCATTGTCGACGCCAGGGCCCTGGCATTGAAACAGGACAGATTGCCCCAAAACGGGAATAATGCGATTGCAACGACCGTTGCTGTCACGCGCACATAACAATCACCCGGATAAATCATGGAGAGCACAGGATCCACAAACCATTCCAATCAAGCACAACTGATTGCCGAGAGCATGAAGCAGCTCTTTCAGCAACCATTTCTTGTATTTATTTCAGCCGTCCTCATGGCGGCGACATTGACAGCCTACCTGTTTCGCAACAATGTCGGAACAATCGAGATCATCGTCTGGCTCACCGGCATGTACCTAATCGTAATATTCCGGATAATTTTGATTCAGGCCTACCGCAGGATGGCCCCTCCTCCCGAGAAAGCACCACTCTGGGGATTCGCTTATCTCATTTCGGTATCGATAAACGGAGCGATCTGGGGGATACCGGCCCTGTATTTGAGCGCAAACGATCTTGTACTAATATTTTTCTATACCCTGGTAATCAGCGGCATCATCGCGGGATCGATCCCGATGCTGTCTTATCACCTGCCGATATACAGCAGCTTTGCATTGTTCTCCACCACGCCGTACACCATACAGCTATTCAGGTTCGAAACTGATTTCTATGGTGCGCTAGGTGTCTTCACAGTGCTGTTTGTTCTGACCAATATCATTTCAGCCAGGAATACACAGCAGAAAATACACGCACGCATCAAGCTCGAGTTCGAAAATCGCGAACTGATCAGAAGCCTGTTCCTGGCCAAGGAAGATGCGGAAAACTCAAACCTGGTCAAAACGAAGTTTCTCGCGGCTGCGAGCCATGATCTGCGACAACCCTTACACGCCCTGGATTTATTTGTAGATTTGCTGGATGCACGCATTCAGTTTCCTGAAGTCCGCAAGATCGTAGATAACATCAAGCTTTCTACCCAGAGTCTCAAAGGACTGCTCAATTCCTTGCTCGATATCTCCAAGCTGGATGCCGGAGTATTGAAGCCGGAATTTTCAAGATTTACGCTGCAAACCTTATTGGATCAACTTGAGCTGGAGTATGGGCCTCAGGCCGCAAACAAGGGTCTTAAACTTCGGATTCGATCATGCAACGCATGGGTAAACAGTGATTCGATTATGCTGGCTCGTATACTGCGTAATATTCTTTCGAATGCGATTCGATATACCCGGTCAGGTGGCGTGCTTCTGGGCTGCCGAAAACGCCAAGGCAGCATACGGATAGAAGTGTATGACACCGGCCAAGGTATCCCAGCCGGCGAACTCGATCATATATTCACCGAATTTTACCAAGTCGATAATCATGAGCACGACCGCAACAAAGGCTTGGGGCTTGGACTGGCCATCGTCAAACGTCTGGCCGACCTGATGCAACATCCGATTGAGGTACGCTCAAGGGAAGGCAACGGCTCGGTATTTTCAGTTACCGTTCCTGCAGCAACTGCTATACCCCAACACGAAGTCCAGACACAAATCTATCGTGACGATCTTGCCGGCGCAATAATCCTGGTGATCGATGATGAAGCCGCTATCCGCGAAGGCATGGGAGAAGTATTGCAGGATTGGGGTTGCCATGCCGTGCTGGCAGATTCCGCCGATCATGCCTTACAGCAACTGGAAAACAACCATCTGACACCCGATATTATTATTGCCGATTATCAGTTGCGCGAAGGCAAGACTGGCGTGCAGGCTATCAAACAGATTAGCGCATCCCTGGAGTGCAATTTCCCCGCTGTTGTCGTAACCGGCGATATTGCACCGGAACGATTGTACGAGGCACAAACCAATGGGTATCACTTGTTGCACAAACCGGTTTCAGCCGCCAGTCTGCGCAGCCTCACGAGTTACATATTGGAAAAATCGGCAGGACGCGGCAAATCCTAGTCCAGGATACCGGCCAAGCCACGATTGATTGCGGCGTAACCAGCCTCGGTCCGGTTTTTTACCTCAAGATATTTCAGGATTGCGGCTACATGAACGCGCACAGTGTTCTCCGCCATGCCCAATTCGTATGCGATTTCCTTGTTCGATTTGCCGCGCACCACCAACCGCAGCACATCATGTTGGCGAAGCGTAAGACCATCGGCACCAACGTTGGCATCTGAATTGCCGTTCATCGTCGACGGCTGAATAAGATTGACCGGCAAATAGATGCCGCCGGAAAGAACCAGGCGCAAGGCACCCAGAATAATGTCGCGGCTGGAGGATTTCGGAATGTAACCTTTTGCTCCGGCATTTATTGCCTGTCTTATTTTGGCGGTGTTTTCTGTCGCAGATAGTATGACGATGGGTGTTGCCGGTGCCGCGTCGCGCAATATCGTGATTCCAGTCATCCCGTCCATGCCGGGCAGATTGAGGTCCAGCAGGATCAGTTCGAATCCTGTGCCGGTGTTGATCAACCGCAAAGCCTCCTCGCAATTGCTGACCTCGGTGCAATACGTCGGCGTAGCAAGCTCCTCTATCACCGCGGCGATTCCCGCACGAAACAGGGGGTGGTCCTCGATAAGGATGATATTCATCGCAACGTGTTCTCAAGTCTGGTTAAGCAGTTGGACATATAGTCCAAATGGACTATATGTTGTCAAGTATAAGCCGAAAAGATGATATGCGCCCGGCAGCATTTGTCTTATTGTCGAATTGATCGACTGCCGAATATGAATGGAAAGCGCTCATATAGCCGAAGCTGACCCGCGCTGGAAGCAGTCGTACAAGAGTTGGCAGCATGGGATAGTCCCAATGAAGACAAGAACGAATATGCTTTCATTGGTGTTAATTTTCTGTCGCCGAAGTTTTCATTAAACGAGTATATCTGTCCGGACTTTTCAACTTGTTGAATTGTTGATGTACACAAAATATTCTTCTTTGCGGTTCCGACTCGCCCCTGAAGAAGCACGACAAACGCCATTCTTAAAGGAGATATATCATGATGCGAACAATTTCATATTTCGTTATGGGCATATCGCTGGCCATCTCGCCAGTGGTGCTAGCGGCATCCGTCACGCTGACCGACCAACAGCTCGAGCGAGTAGCCGCCGGCACGACCGACTACGATCCGGCCAACGCCGTACAAAGCAGTGGCGGCGCGATCGTGGGCAATTCTTCCACCGCTAATCTGACCACCAGCGGTGATGTCACGATCTCAGACGGCGTGCAGCAAGGCGCACGCGCCGTGAACCTGGTCAACAGCGCCGAAAGCGGCATGGCTAATGGCGTCAACGTGTGGGATGGCAGTCTTGATTCCCAAACCACCTCGATGCAACTCGACGTGCAGCAATCCAACTCCGTCGTCCAGGACCAATCGCGCATGGCCAGCCTGCCGACTTACAACCGTCCCGAAGCAAATATTAGCCATTCCGTGACTCAGACGAGCGAGACCACGCACGAAGGCAGCGTCGATACGCTGCAGAAAGTACTGGGACAGGAAATCAAGGCGGGCATGGGCGTGTCCATCGCCGGCCAACTGGATGCGAATCTTACGGGAGGCCAAATCGATGTATCCAACAGCATATCGGGCAGCTTCGATGGAGAAATCGGTGGGAATATTGATGGCATCTTCACAGACATCTCGACCAAGCTTGACACTCACATCGAGGCTGGCACGGAGCAACATATTTCGTGGACCTTGCCCGACCTGGTGCTGTCAGTGAAGGGCGCGGGCTGCTACGTCGAGATCGGTACCTGCGATTCGAAGGGCGGCTACAAGGATACGACCACCGAGACAACAATTACACACTCGCCCTTCACACTGGAAAACGCCAAGGCCGAAAACATCGTGGTGGACGGCTCGACGCTCGATGCCAACAACAGCTACAAGGTCGTGCTCTCGGGTAGCGCACAGGGCAACGTTCAGGCGGTGAATCTGGCCAACGCGGCAGGCAGTGTGGTTGCCAACGCGGTGAACGTTTCACGGACACCGACCGTCGGCCCAAACCTGAACCTGGGCCAGCTCAACACCATCGTCCAGCGTCGCTGAGCAAGCCATCGGCTCCCTGTCCGGGGGGAGCGACACCAGACCGCCTCGCGTCCGCGAACGCAAGGCGGTGGGTGCCGCCCGGTGTCAGCCATGAAAATAAAATGCGCCTTTAGTGCGGTGACCTTGGCGATTGCATGTTCCGCTTACGCAGAGAGTGTTGCGCTGAACGATGCGGACCTTGCCAACGTTTCGGCGGGCTATTACGCTACCCCGGACTCATCACGCGATGCCACCGTGGTGGGCGACGACGCAGTAGCCATCATCCACACCAACACCAGCGTCATGCTCGACGCCGATACTCAGTCGAATACAAATGCAGTGGCGCTGGTCAACGGCGCTCGCAGCAGCGTGGCCAACGGCAGCAACATCTGGGACGGGCGTGTCGGCATGACGGATAACGCTTCCATACTCCAGGAAAATCGCGTCCAGCAGCAAAGTACTGCTGCCGCTTATCTCGGCGACTGGCAACTGCAAGGCGTGAATGTCGAAAGACACCGAACCGAAACCTTCGACAGCGAATTCGACGGCGGCATCCTGCCCCAAATATTCACGTTCACGGGTTCCATCATCACCTACACAATGACCACCGAAGTTGACAAGAACGGTCATGAAAAAACCACTCCGAGCACCAGCATTGTCCCGCTTACCGAGGAGTTGAAAGTCGGCCGGGGTGTGGCAATGGCGGGCGAGATAGATTTTACCTCTGGTGCCGGCGGGTTCACGTTCTCCGAGGTCGTGGACGGCACTGTGGACACCACAGGCACAACGTCGTTTTCCGTTGGTGTGTGGAAATTCAAACACACTTTCACCGAGTCCACTACCGTCCATGCCGAAAAAAGCGGCGGAATCAGCGGAGGCATTGAACTGCAACCTTTCTCGCTGCGGGCCAAAGGTGTGTTCTGTCAGGCACTCATCGGTTCGTGCCTGCCTTACTCCGGCCATTACAATTCCGACTCACACACAGAAGAAACCAAGGTATTTCCGGCGCGCCTGCAAGGCGCGAGCGCCGGGCAGATCGTCATGAGCGATGGCGAACTGAACAATTTCACCGACAGCAATGTGACGCTGGAAGGACACGCTCAAGATGGCCTGGCTGCCTTTCACGCCGTCAATGCCAGCAGCAGCCAGATCGCCAATGGCCTGAACGTATCCAGAGGTTTTGCCCCAACATTGCTGCCGCAAGCCATGGGTCTTCAACAGAACAACCTGATTTCGCAACGCCAATAAATCCACACACGAGGAGAAAATATCATGAAGCCGTATCAATCCATACTGACCATGGCACTGCTGCTGGCGGTAATGCCGCCGACAAACGCCAGCGAATTGCTCACCGACGATGCGTTGGGCGAGATCACCGCTGGCACGGCATCAGCCGTCTATAACGACGGCCAGCTGTATTTTGACCTGAACAAGACAACCGCACGCGGAACAAACATCGGCGCGATGGGCGACTTGAATTTCAATGCCGACACAGCAATCGTCAACACCGGCATCTTGAATCTGGAAGACAACGCCCAGGGCAACCTGCGCGCACTGGTCAATACCAACGCGGTCAATTCTGCGGTTCAAGTGCTGATCAACCTGAACATCAGCATCAATTCCCGCATCGATGTCCTGAATCAGGTCAACAACGCCTTGCAGCAAAAATGAAACGGATTTGCTGCTTCGCCCTCGCGGCGACGCTATCCTTGATGCAACACACGGCACTGGCCGGTATTGCGCTGAACAGCTACGGCGTGCGGCTTCATGCACAAGTGAGGTCGCTCTACGATATTCGCCATGCGCGTGTAGTTCAGCAAAGATGGGACCAAAGCTGCGGCTCGGCCGCGCTCAGCACGCTGTTGACGTATTACCTGGACATCCCAACCGATGAAACCTCCATCATCGGTGACATGGTCCGCTACGGCGATCCGCTGCGCGTAAGGCAACGCGGAGGATTTTCTCTACTCGACCTGAAGCGCTATGTGCAGCGTAAAGGTTACAACAGCCAGGGCTACGGCCGCCTGAGCTTGTCTGAACTGGCCGAATACAACACCGCCGCAATCGTGCCGATCAAGACACATGGCTACGATCATTTTGTGATTTTCATTTCTCTGGTCGGCGATCGTGTCGTAGTGGCCGACCCGGCCTACGGCAACCTGACATTGACCG